>Ga0256404_1001390_pt1 | contig 58777 bp, 44 predicted proteins | sample RumenRJG_01DNA_FD_185990 | JGI IMG/M metagenome (GOLD analysis project Ga0256404, IMG submission 185990) | Bovine rumen microbial communities from Lethbridge, Alberta, Canada - RJG_01 | ecosystem: Host-associated > Mammals > Digestive system > Stomach > Rumen | place: Canada: Alberta | collected... | reverse complement strand
GGTGTTGCTTGTATGGCGCAAGCCAAGCCTCCGTGTCCTTGGTGTACTGCCCGCCCATATCCATGCAATACTCCCTAAAGCCAGCCGTGCGAGAAAGGATTGCCATGAGTTCCACCGTCTCGGATGCATCGACAATAATCTGTGCATTCGCAAATGTCACTGCTTTCAGCATAGCCAACAGAAGCAGAAATCGTCTGTAGTGTATCTTCTTGTTCATATTCATTTTGTTTTTTATTTGCTGCAAAGTTACGGAAAAGGAATGAAAAAGCCCTCGGCAAAGGCGGAAAAGTGGGGGGCGAGGGTGAAAGTCTGAACAAATGTTCAGGGGTTGATGCAGGACAAGAGGGGCTGGCGAGCATTTTTACAAATGCCCGCCACAGCCCAAGAGAGATTTCAGTTGAGTTTTGCTATGCTATGAGTCTTATAATACCAGTATGTAAGAATTGATAACGACATCAGCACACCAATGTAGATGCAATTCCTCGTGGAGACTTCTTCGCGGACGTTTGCAGCGACGTAAGCAAGTACGGAAAAGAAGAATACACATGATAGCATCTTGGCAATCTTAGAAAAATACTCGTCCCTGAATGCTTTGTTAAGAAGTTCGTCGCTGACGGAGGGGTACTGATTACGACACGCTTCTTTCTTTTGCTCGTAGTCGCGGCTATAATGCCGACCGATGGCAAACCAAATGAGTGCCCACACCACGAAGAAGGCCAGCGAAATGAGTCCGCCAGTCTCCTTGTCTAACAGTCCTTTCAGTGGAGCGTCCTGCACATAGGAATATGTGCCATACAACACAATCAAGAACAGAATCCAACACATCATAGAGATAAGCCCGTTCTTCGTATGCTTGTCCATGTTTCTTAAAAGTTTCATTGTTTTCATATTGCTTACAGTTTTATTTAAGATAAAACTACTATGTCTGAAAGTTTTCTGATGCAAATTTACGACAAAATGCAGAACTCTCCAAAGAATTTGATTCTCTATGATTCTCAATAGTTCGCAAATGTCTTGCTGGTTCGCAAAAGTATGCAAACTGCCAAATAAATCTACTACCCAAATGGGTAATTCTGCATCGCTGGGATGTTTCTCCAGAGTTTCATTGTTTTCATTATCTTATTGCTATCTTTTCCATTTTACATCAAAATGCCCATCGGTTATAATGCAGTGCCTTGTCGTGCCATCCAAGAATTCGGCATCGCCCTCGAACTCGAATGTGCCAGACAGGACTTCGCCTGGCTTGCAGGAACGGATGCTAACGCGCGATTTGATGATGTCGAGGTTTCGGTTATGATAATGAGTGACATTACCCTCCTGAACCGCCCCGGCATGGTATGTCAGCCCGATGTCTGCCACGTTATCCAAGACTGCACCCGCTGTAAGTTTACTAATGGGCATGTCGATAGTTATAACTTCCGCCCCCATCAATTCTTCGATAGATTCCAGGCGTGCATAGATACGGAGTGTATCATTGCCATATTCTAAGGCTTGCACTGGTTCCGAATAATCGGTGAAAGGCAGAATAGGTTGCCAAGCATATTCCACTTTCTTCCCGTTCAGTAGGAAACCAAAGGTATTCTTGCCAGAATCAGTTTCCACAAACGGGTCGTCCTTGTCGCAAGAGGCGAGGGAGAATGCTGCGAGCAAGGCAAATGTAATTCTCCAGAGTTTCATTGTTCTCATTTCGATATTTGTTGTTAATGTTTCTGTATTTATTGGCTTGTGCCATCGTAAATTGGCCACAAAGTTACAGAAAGTCCCACGAAAAAGCCCCCGACAAGACCGAAAATCGGATGCCGGGGGTGAAACTCTGAAACTAGTTTCAGTGAAATTTTGTAAAAATGCTATTTTTGTGCTCCGAAAGAGATGTTTTTGCGAATTTTGGAGAGCATCTGCGGGGTGATGCAGAGGAACGAGGCGAGGTCTTGCAAAGCAAGATGCTCAACAATACCGGGACAACGCTGCAGCAGCAACTCATAGCGCTCGCGGGCTGAGGCGCGGTGGAGGTCGAGGTAGCAGGCGCGGGCCTGACTGAGTAGATGCTCAGCTATGACACTGCGCAACTCCATCTTTTCAGCGTCTTGACGGAAAAAGTCCATCAGCTGCTCGCCGCTCACACGGATGATGCGGCTGGGCATCATCGCCTTGATCGTAGTCTGCGATGGACGACCGTCGAGGCAGGCGGGATAGTCGCCCGCAAACTCACCCTCGAACGAGAACCAAGTGATATGCTCCCTGTCGTCGCTGATGCCATACGTTACATACTTGAAGCACCCCTCGGTGACGAAGCCGAACCAACGTGCGGGGTCGCCCTTGCGCTCCAGTTGGTCGCCCTTACGGTAAGTCACCTCCTTGCCCTCGCGCTCGCAAAACTCGAGCAGTGCCTCAATATCAATACTATTTTTCCCGAATTTCTGTTCCATCGTCAGTGAATTTGCTGGCAAAGGTACGATTTTTTGTTTAAAATGTACTATGATACCCTATAAAATGCTTGCCAAAGTATCGCTGAATGTCATGATTTTATATGAGCTGATACTTAAAAAAACGTAAATAGATAACCAAAATTTGTTCAGACGGAAAAGAAAAAGGAGTTGCGATTTCTCGTAACTCCTTGATTTTTAAGGCGCTTCAGGATGGGCTTGAACCAACGACCCCCTGATTAACAGTCAGGTGCTCTAACCAACTGAGCTACTGAAGCAGGTGCTTTTCTTTCGAATTGCGGGTGCAAAGGTAAGGCGTTTTTTCGAAACCGCCAAACTTTTTCGGGAAAAATTTAAGTAATTGCGCAAAATATTGTATTTTTGCATCCGATTATTAATGATTACAAGAATGAAGAGAATCTTTTTGTTGATGATAGGTGTGGCTTCTCTGCTTCCCATGGGAGCGCAGGAGTCGCAGGACCACGACTTCGAGGCGGGGAAGAATCTGGAAATCTTCAATGCCATCTACCGCAACCTCGACATGGCTTACGTGGATACATTAAACGCAGGCCAGACCATCGGTACTGGTATCGATGCCATGTTGCGCTCGCTCGATCCCTACACGGTGTATTACCCCGCCGAGAAGGTGAGTGAGCTGAAGTCCACACTGACAGGCAAGTATGCAGGTATCGGAGCGCTTATTCGCTACAATGCCAAACTGAAGCGCGTGGTCATCGATGAACCTTATCAGGACACGCCCGCTGCTGAGGCTGGTCTGAAAAAGGGCGACATCATTCTTAGCATCGACGATACCACGATGACCGACAAGGACGTTTCTTACGTAAGTTCACATCTCCGTGGTGATGCAGGAACGACCTTCCTGCTGAAGATTCAGCGCCCTTCTACAGGCAAAACGCTTCAGAAGCGTATCACGCGCCGAGCCATCCAGTTGCCCAGCCTTCCTTACTACGGACTGCGGAAAAACGGTATCGGCTATATCAACCTCAACTCTTTCACCGAGGACTGTTCACGCGATTTCCGCCGTGCTTTTATCGATTTGAAGCAACAAGGCATGAAAGGACTGGTCATCGACCTTCGCGGAAATGGCGGCGGACTGCTTTCCGAGGCAGTGAACATCGTGAATATGTTTGTGCCCAACGGCAAGACCATTGTAAAGACTATCGGCAAGGTGAAGCGCGGTAATCATGAGTATCGCACAACAGTGGAGCCCATCGACACGGTAATGCCCGTGGTCGTGATGGTCAATGGCGAGACAGCTTCTGCCAGTGAGATTACCAGCGGTTCGCTGCAAGATTTGGATCGTGCAGTAGTTTTAGGTACGCGCACGTATGGAAAGGGACTTGTGCAGACGCCCCTCGACCTTCCATATAACGCGCAGATGAAGCTCACCACGTCGAAGTATTACATCCCCAGCGGCCGCTGTATCCAGGCCATCAACTACAAGCACGCCAACGGCGGTTATCTGGAGCACATCCCCGATTCCCTGACGAAGGTGTTCTATACGGCCAACGGACGTGAGGTGCGCGACGGTGGCGGCATCAAGCCCGATATCGAAGTGAAGCCCGATTCACTGCCCAACATCGCCTTCTATCTTAGCGCCTCCGGTCGTGATTCCACGGAGGTGATGCAGGAATACGTCATCGACTACATTTCTCATCACCCCACGATCGCTCCCGCAGCTGAATTCTGTCTGACGGATGCCGACTTTGCCGAGTTCAAACAACGGGTGATAGCAAGCGGTTTCACTTACGACCCTGAGAGTGAGAAGGTGATGACACAGTTAAAGAAAATGATGGAGTTTGAAGGCTATATGGAGGATGCCAAGCCCGAGTTTGAGGCATTGGAGAAGAAGTTAGGCCACAATCTTGATAAAGACCTTGACCGTCATAAGGCACTTATCATGCAGTTATTACAGAACGAAATCGTTGCCGCCTATTACTATCAAGGTGGCAGCATCGCCAATACTCTGCAATATGACAAGCAGATGAAGGCCGCCGAAGAAATCCTCTTAGATACCGAGCGCTATAACAAGATATTGAAGCCGGAAGTTAATTGAGCCTCACCCCAGCCCTCCCCTGAAGGGAAGGGGGAAACAAGACTATGACTATGACTATGACGTTGGTTATAGGTTAATGGGTTAAATGGTTAATGGTTAATGGGTTAAACGGTTAAACATTTAAACAGCCGAAGGCGCTTAAACAGTCGCAACGCGACGCTTAACCCTTTACAAAGTCATCGTCATAGTCATCGTCATAGTAATCTCGTCCCCTCGTCCTCTCGTCCTCCCACTCTCTCGAGAGTGACCTTTAAACAGCGTAGCGCTTAACCCTTTAAACTTTTATTCTGATACTCTAGCGGCGTCATGCCCGTTTGTTCACGGAACACTTTCTGGAAGTAGGAGCGGGTGCTGAAACCACATTCGTGGGCCACGGCGTCGTTAGAATATTCAGGATGCACCGTGAGCAGGCGCTTGGCCTCCTCAACACGCAGATGTGTAATCCAACGGCTGAACACTTCATATTTCGTATTCTTAATCCATCTCACCAGCAGATAGCGCGGGAGGTGCATCTCCTCCACCGCATTCTGGATGGTTAGCCCGGGCTTCAGGTGTCCCCTTTCATCCAGCCATTTCCGTATGGCCTGTTCCACGCGCTCATCATTGCTTTCCTCGTTCTTTGTCAATGTTTTGGGCAGTTCCACGGCTTTTCTCTCATCCTCTTCTTTCTTGGCCATCACATTACTCTCACTTACACCAAAGCAGATGAAACAAAGCACGTAAAAGAAGATGGCTGCAATCATTAGCAAAGCTGTCGGTATTAAGATGATGGGCTTGTTGCTGAAAATGATGATGGGGGAGAGCAGAACCAACACGATCATGGCTCCCAGGGATGTTTCAAACCAGCGGATCACCAGATTCATAGAGTGGTCCAAATACTTATCGCGAATACGGCGGATACGATTGAACTCCTTAAACTCCTGTACATTATAGCATATCAGCGTAATGGCGTAAATCACAGAGACAGCATACTCCGCATTCTTTACGCCCTGCAGGTCTTGCGCCAACAGAATACTGGTAATCAGAATCATGACAGAGGCTCCATAGAGGAGTGGCCCCGCTAACCATTCCCACAGGTGTAGCCGGCCGTTGTGCAGCAGATATAACATGGATACGTTGAACAGCCATGAGGTTGGCATAAAGAAGAGTAAATTCAGGAAAACACTCTTTGTTATCTCCCCATGGCTTCGGTATCCCAGCCAATATTGCAAGAAGAAATGAATGGTTAGCAGCAGTGTCCCTCCAGTTAGCAGCCAGCGTGCATTCTCAAACACGGCATGTCTTTCGTTCTTGATGGGAAGAATGAGAAACTGTATTATTGTCAGCAACCCCATAAACAGGGTAGCTCCAAATTGGCACTCGCTGATTGTCATGAAATATGTTCTTTAGTCGTCAAGACATTGCTTAGTGGTAGGCAAGCCTTTGAATCTGCTGCAAAAATACTAAAAAAATCGAAATGGCGCGATGAAATTGTACTTTTTTTTAGTTTTTGCATAGTTTTTCCGTGTTTTTATATTCAAAACTACTGTGTTTTTACACACTGATAATAAAAGTTTAAGCGCAGCTTCGCTGCTGTTTAAGCGTTGCTCCGCAACTGTTTAAGCGCCTTCGGCTGTTTAAAGAACAATGACTATGACGATGACTATGACCATGACTTATTTGTACACAGAGGCACGGAGACACAGAGTTTATGTTCTTAAAAACCTTTTAACCAGCTGCAAAGCAGCGCTTAAACTGCCAAAGGCGCTTAACCTATTAAACTCTTATCAAGGTCATTGTCATAGTCATGGTCATAGTCATAGTCAATGTATCGATGAAATCGGGAAAAATTATTAAAATATCCCTCAAAATTATCACTATTTGAACATTTTGGACTAATCATATAAAGCTGACATTTTTAGAAATTACACATATAGTTTTCAAATTTTACACATCCATTACACATTTTATTATTGTCAGAAACAAAGAATTTATTATCTTTGCATTGTTTCAACTTTCAAAATGGCCACTTTTTTTTAAAATATTGAAGAATTTATAATTAAATTACGAGAAATATTAACAACTAAAAAAGTATTAAGTGTATGAAAATTAAATTTTATCTACGACTACTTGTATTCACCCTCTTGGGGTTGGTGAATACACAATGGGCTACGGCACAGAATGTGACCATCAGTCCGCAAAACGGTAGCATGATTTGTGCTCTGACGGATGGCAGTCCAACGACCCAATTAGGATTCCAGATGGGTGCATTTGGCACATGGCGTCACAATCAGTTGTCGCTTACTATGACTGGTTCTAACTACACTACAACTGAAGACGGTCAGTTGACACAACACTCTAACCACTTCATTTCAGGTGATAAGTGTACTTATTCACCAGCTGATAACACTAGGACCCCCGCTAATTATATTTGTACTGCTTGGGGATCGAGTGGCAACACCCAGCCTGGCTATATAACCATAGCATTGCCTAAAGGCTATCGTTTCACTGGCTACACGTTCCATCTCTCTCATGACGTCAGCACTTTTGGACAGAACTCTGGTAGCAGCACTTCTTTTAGAATTACTACGGATCGTGCTGTGACAATGACCGAGAATAATCCTGCAAATGCAGATTTTTCAGGCAACTTGAATCGCATAACTCTTGATGCTAATAGTGCAGAAGTAAAAGAGTTTAAGCGTACTGGCGACGACATGGGCAACATACTGTATTTTACAACCACGGCTGGGGCTAGTGGTTTCTACGCTATTGCATTCCGCTATGTTGAGTTAACATTTACTGCTGATGCCGATGCTTCTATTTCCATCTTGCCCGGTTCTCAGGTGTCAACCGGTGCAAGTATGCTGGAAGTTCCCTTTAATACTGGTAAGGTTGATTTAGGTCAGATCCAGCAAGGTACATATCAGGGCGCTACCCGTGTCAGTTATCAGTACAATTCTGTTACTAACATGCCCGCCAACATGTTGCTTTATGAGGAAGAGTCGGTGAAAGACGGAATCGGTTTTGACGGGACGTCAGGTAAAGTGGCTTACAACCAGACTGGTCATAGTATTACCACTGAAGGCCACTATTTCAAGTTTGCGCCCGATGCATCGAAAGATGAGCAAGTCTACTTCTTGGAGACACCTGTAAGCGCAATGATGGCTGGCAATATTGAGAACCCTGTACAGTTCCGTATCACGGGTGCTACTATAAACTATACAAATGAGGCATCAGAATCATTCCACATTACTTGTGAGATAGATGGCACGACTTATTATTTAGGAACTAATGGTCGGTTCTCTACCGATGTTCAGACAGTTTGGCAGCAAGACGATGCAGGACATATTCATAGTGGTACAGATTATATTCAGGGAACTAATGGAGATGTAAACATCGTTCAGTCTGCAAATAATGCAACAATATATAGTATTACTGATGATGGCACCATCAGATACAGAAGAAATAATGGTTCATATAGATATCTTAAGGCTTATCCTAATTATACTTGGGACTATAGTGCTTGGGATTATGTTCTTTCATATTACTCAGGGCGAATCACAGATAGCGATGAGTATACTACTGCTACAGCAGAACACATCAGCTCGACTTCTTCCGATGGTGCTACTATCTACGTTTATGATAAGGAGGGTAAGAATCCAAAGGAAATTAAGATTACAAAAACTGATAACTATTCGATTCCCGACCTTAACAACGATGCTATTAAGTTCGGTGTGAAGGGTGGCGATGTTGCCCTGCTGAACTTCACGTTGCAGCTGCAGGCTCTGAACCCCTACATCGACCAGATGACTGTGGTGATGAATGATACTGATAATGGCAAGAACCTGCGTATGACGCAGACCTTTACTGCCGACGACTTCTCAGTGGGTGGTGGTACCTTCCGCTTCTATCTGCCTACAGACTGTAAGGGTGATGATATCAGTATGACTTTTGAGGATTTGTATAGTAAGTACGGTGATGAAACCTACGACCATACTACCGAGAAAGGCAACAGCAGCAGCCGTTATAATTTTGTGAAGTCCCAGCACAACCTGGCATTCACCAATGATAACATTTATAATGCCAAGGATGAGGCTGCCAGCGCAACGTTAGAGTCTGAAAGAATCGCAAACAAGCAGAATATCAGAACTCAGGTTGGTACTGTTGGTAACCAAGCCTTCAGATTCAACAATGCTGACGAACTTGCTACCCATTCAGGCTATATGACAGAGTATCCGTTTACATTGGAGAGATACGCAAATCAGACCAACCCAGGTAGAGGTCAATTCATTGCAGCAAGTTTCGTGGATATCGATGGCACACTGGATAATCCGGATAGGGAGACGTTCTATGTGTTCACCACTGATGAAACGCGTTACAACATTGCTCCTACGACGGCTACGCAGCACCGCTTCTATGCTTTCTACGAGATGATTGTCGAGTTGGTCTGCGAAAATTATGACCCAGTTGTGACGTTTGAGAAAATCTATGATAAGACATTCTACGACAATGGCACGGATAATGCAACCGATGCTTTCTATGGTGTTGTGGTTACTGCTCCAGAGAATATTCCTAATGGCCTTGCTTCTGATGTGGCTACTTATAAGGCTATCTCTGAAAAACTTGGTGGAACAGATGCCCCTGCAGACCTCAAGCAGATTCTATATCTGGACATGAGCAAACTTAATGGTGTCTATCATGCTACAGCCACCACAGAAGATGCTGATTATGCCCTTAACAATTTCAATGAACTGAAAGATAAGTTGGCAGCGAATGCTCTTGTCTTCTTGCCCATAAATTCAACAGCCACATTCAATAACTTCGCCTACGCTAAGAAAGGTGAGGTCGCAGGCTCGTTCCAGTCGGCTAACAACATTATCCTTACGGATAAGCAGCCGTTCTACTCTCCATACGACATTCAGGTGGATGCCCAGAACAACGTGAAGTACACCCGCGGTCTTTCCAAGAGCACTTACACCAGTGCTAAGCGCACCACGCTTATCCTGCCGTTCACTATCAAGCTGACCAATGGTATCAACTCTGACGGTTCGCTGAAGTTCTTCCAGCTGCAGCCTAACAATGCCGCGAAGGACAATGTCGATAACTATGGTCCTGCCATGCTGTTTGAGCCAACGAGCGATACCAAGGTTCAGGCCAATACTCCTTATGCATTGGAGAACCTGAATGGTGAGACGGAGTTTACGATCACGGAGAGTGGTTCTAACATCGTAGCTACGCCTGCTGCAGCCAAGAGTGGTAACAGCTTCTTCTCTGCCGAGGAAATGACATCTACAGGTTCGTTGGGAGGTCAGAGCTACACATTCAACCATGTGGGTACATACAGCGGCCGCGAATTGAGCAAGACAACAACGTTCTTCTACTTCGCAAACGGCGGATTCTACAGCTCTTCTGACCTGAGTAGCAACTACAATACTGTGAAGGCTTATCCGTTCCGCTCAATTTACACCACGGGTACCAATCCTACGGCCAAGATTGGATATATTTACTTCCTGGAAGGCTTCTATGATGACGCCACAGGCATTAAGGACGTGAGCAAGTCTCTGACAGGTATTTCTGTTGGCGATGGCACCATCACCATTACTGCCGATGCTGACAACAGCTATCGTATCTACTCTACAACCGGACAGAACATCGATGCCGTAAGCCTGAAGGCCGGTGAAAGCCGCACGGTGAGTGTTCCTGCAGGTATCTACCTCGTGAATGGAGTGAAAGTATTAGTAAAGTAAATAACTTAAAGAAAGTATCATTCTTATGAAAAAGCTATATATTAAACCACAGACCGAGGTCGAGGTAACGCAGATAGAGAGTTTGCTGGCTGGCCATTCTAACGATTTCGTTGGAGCCAAAGAGCAGAATGTAGATGTTAACGAGAAGAAACCTCTCGAGGATCTGCAGTTCAGAAACATCTGGGCTGAAGAAGAGGAGGAATAAATAACTCGTAAGCTAAAATAGCTCTGAAAAGAAATGGGGCCGTCCGCAGGGGTGGTTCCCATTTCTTTTTCGTCCCTTCCCTTCAAGGGGAAGGCTTCTATCAGGGATGGGGCAGAGGTGAGGCTCCTTTAACCAGCGAAGCGCTTAACCAGCCCGCAGGGCGCTTAAACAGTTGCATAGCGACGCTTAACCCCTTTAACCTTTTATTTGTACACAGAGACACGGAGATACAGAGTTTTGTGTTCTTAAATACCTTTGTGTCTTTAAATAAATCGCTCACGTTCGGCCATTTAAGAGCAAGCTCTTATGGTACTCACTTAATCGCGATTTTGTGTCTTTACTTCCCTTCGGTCAGTGACGCTACGGCTTTGCCGCAGGAGGGTGTTTTCCGTAAAATCCCCTTCCCTTTAGGGGGAAGGCTACGGGGGGGCGAGTGTAACGAGGGATGGGGGCAGGGGTGAGGCTTCTGTGCATTTTGTTTATCAGCATCAATGCCCTTAATTTCTGTGGGTTCTGTGTTCGAAATAAAACTTTGTGTCTCCGTGTCTCTGTGTTCAGTAAAATTCCCTTCCCTTCAGGGGAGGGTAAGGGTGAGGCTTTCTTCATAGTCTCGATGAAATCGGGGAAAATTAACGAATAATTCTTTAATAATTATCATTATTTTTTTCATATTTTAACCTTTTGAGGTTTCTGCCAATTTTGAGAAATTATACATACATTTTTCGAAAATTACACAGTCTTTCTTTTTTATTTATTATTAGATAAATAATTGTTTTGTAATTTTGCACAAAATTTGTAGGGACGGAGCCAACACAGGTTTATGGAAATGACTACAATCCATTCGAAATGCTGATGCTGTCCGTCACACTGCTCAGCTGATGGCGCTCCCCCCCCCCAGTGCTCAAGCTCTGGGCGAAAGAGAATTCGCTGCCATCAGCAGAAAAGGGTAAAAGGGAGTTATGATTCGTTGAAAATATAGAATAAACTCAAATATTTAAAAACAACTAAAATCTTATGTGTATGAAAAAGAGAATTACACTCGCTCTATTGAGCTTATTGTTGGTGCCGTTAGGAATGATGGCACAGAGTGTGACTGTTGACCCTACTACGGGAAAACTCATTGCGGCAAAAACCTATGAGCAAGAAGTTGGTTTTGAGAATGGCTGGTCTGCCATGTGGAGGCACGAACAGCTCCCCATGAGTTTCACTGTGGCTGATGACAACCAGTTGACGCCAAGTGGAGAAATTGCTAATCCCGCTGGTAACATCAGTGTTAATAATGGCAATCTTGTCATTATGGGCGGTGTCTCTGCCGATTTGTATTGTGTACTATCTTTACCCAATGGCTACCGTTTTAAGGGATACAAGATTGTGTTTCTGAACAATCTAAATGGGGTGACGGTTAATAATATGCCTATAGGCTATAACAGAAAATCTGGTGGTACCTTTGGTGAAGTGCGGAAAATAGTATATGAAACCGATGACACATATAACACTTCCAGCTACAAAGCTCGCGGCTACTATTCTGATTCGCAAACCACCTACCAAATGAGAGGGCGAACTCAAGATAATAGTAGTACCCGTGAATATGTTATTACACGTATGAGTGAGACGACCGATGATATGGGAAACCAACTTTATTTTCGTGTGGCACATTCAAATAGAGATTGTTTTTTTGGTCTTACAATCAAGTCATTTACCGTTTATTTCACCGCTGAGGGAACTTTTGAGGCAGAGGCAAAGCCTATATCTACTGATGTTGCATTGAGTATGGTGAGGTCTCCATTCAAAACCAACAAGATGGATATCGGTAAACTTGACAATGTTGAAAAGAACGGCAAGACTTATTTTGCCTATACCTATACAAATGTACATGATATTGATGGTTATACATATATTTATCAAGATGATGCTCATGCGGGTGGCATCCCTATGAATGTAGCCACTAAGAAGAAGATTAATCCTGTAACGATTGGTAGCAACAAGTACTATGCCTTTGAAAATGGTACGTATTATGTGGAGGCTCCTACTCAGGTTTATTCTCAGACCGGTCTTTCCTATCCTGTCGGCTACCGTATTGTGGGTGCTAAGTTTACTCCCCAATGGGGCTCTAAAGTTACAGGTGATACCGAGAATCGAACCCTTTATTATATTACATATAAGCCAGGCGAAGTTACCTACTACCTGAATGATCAGTTGCATTTTACAGAGACCAAGTTTGGTTGGTATTATGACAGCGAGACGAAGAATGTTTATGTAGGAACTGGTGATGATGCCCAATATCTGGCATGTGAAGGTAGTGGGGGTGATAGAACCCTGACTTATAGTATTACAAACGGCGGTTATTACAACCTTTCAGTGTCAGATGATGGAACTGAAATTGGTTGGCCTAGTTCTGGTTATTATCTGCGAGGAACCACCAATGCTTCTGCAACAGTGCATATGACAAATGATGCTAACACAAACGACCATGCCAAAGTGAGCAGTGGTACAGAAAGTGTGACCTTGGCATCCTATAATCCCGGAGCCTTCACACTGAATGTCTATGACAAGACTGGCACTACCGTTCAAGGTACAGCCAGTGTAACTGCTTCTGGTTCTGGTGCCGGTACGCCCATAGACCTGTCAGCCAAAAGTTATGGTTACAACAATGACGCCATTAAGTTTGAGATTACAGGTCTTCAGGAAGGACATCATGCACTAGTGGATGTGTCTGTATTTATGCAGGCACTGAACCCCTATATCGACCAGATGAACATTGTTTGCCATGACCCGTCGAATACGATAGAATTATCACAGCCGTTTAATGCAGAGAACTTTAGGGTCAGTGGTGGCCAGATAAAGTTCAATATTCCTTCTGGATATACGGGGAATCTGAATTTCACCTTCAAAGATTTGTATAGCCAGTATGGCGACAATACCTATTACACGGGGACATCCCTGCAAAAGGATGGCTATGCCCGTTACAGCTTTGTGACTTCGCCTTATTTCTCAGATTTCGATGGAGATGATGATGGCGGTCTTTATGATGAAAACTATGTTGGAACGGCTACCAATGTTCAGCCTGGCGCAAAAATTGCCTACAATACGAAAGTCTACGCAGAAAAGGCAGGTAACATCCGCTTTAAGTTTAACAATGCAGAGAATCTTTCGAACGTGGTCACTTCTGGAACCAGACCCAATTATCTGGAGGAGTATCCCTTCTCAGTTGCAAACTATGTTGGTTCGACAAACCCGGATGGCAGTGGCACTGGCGCCTTTGTCGATTGCACAATGAATGCCTCCGATACCGAGAGTAGCACTTATTATATCTTCACTGCCGATGAGACGCGCTATAACATTGCACCATCTTATAATTGGCAGCATCGCTACTATGCTTTCTATCGTATGGAGATAGATTTGCAAACGGATACTTATGTTCCGCAACTGACATGGACGAAGGTGTATGACGAGACTTGTTACAACAAGAATGGCAGTGCAGCTTACGATGGAATGTGGGGTCTTAAATTGAGGACAGTCAAAGAAGGCTCTACTACACCTGTAGAAGGCTACCTGACCGTTAAGGAAATCAGCGATGCCATTCAGGCTGACCTTGGGAAGGATAATTGTCCGACAGCTAAAGATCAGGTTATCTATGTCGATGCTGGTGACCTGCATACCATTCAAAACTCTACCGTCACTTCTGGTGGTCAAACTACAACCATGGATATCGGTACTCTTCAACAAACGTTGTCAAAGAACGTGTTGATATATCTGCCCGAAAGCGTTACGTCTATTTACGACAACTGCGCTAAGAAGACTTCTAACTGGACAACGGGAGATCCATATTATGCCACACGTGACATTGTACTCACAGACAATGTGCCGTTCTATGCTCCTTATGACATTTATGTGGATGTAGATAACGTCATTAAGCATGAGCGCAAGATCACTGTTCAAAAAAACGGTAAAGTGACAAGTGCATCGATTATTATGCCTTTCGATATTCTGATTGACGAAAACGGCAAACATACTAATCTGGATGGACAACAGTTTACACTCCATCAGATGAAGTCAAGTGGATGTCTGACTACAGGCACTGGTGCGGATTTCGCTTACTTCCCAGTGGTGTCGGGAGTTTCTAAGGCTCCTGCCAACAAACCATATCTTGTACAGGTTATAGATGTACCAGATGGCGACCAGATTTCCTTCGTGCTTTCACAGAAGGGTGGAACGATCAAAGCAACCAGAGGCTCAGGATATGTGAGCGATGAAACCAATATTTATAAATATACCTATCCGGGCGAAACAGGTAGCGGTACTAAAGATGGCGTTAATTACACGTTCACCAATCACGGTTCGTACTCTGGTAAGCTTTTGGCAAAGTCAGGTAACTTCTTCTATTATTGGAAGAATCAGTTCGTGCGTTCGAACGACTACAGTTATAATGCCGACATTAAGATTGCTCCATTCCGGGCATACTATTCCAGTGTTACTACAAGTAATGGCGCCAAGACACTTCAGTTGTTCGATGTCCTCTTCGAAGATGGGAACGAGACTGATGGTATCACCACTGTGGGTGAAATTGAGAATATAGATATGAACGCACCTGTCTATGACTTACAGGGTCGTAAACTTGCTAATAGCTTACTCAACTCAAGACTTGGTAAGGGTGTATATGTTATCAACGGAGTTAAAATTATTATTAAATAAGGAGTAGATGTTTATGAAAAAAATGTATATTAGCCCTGTAGTCGAAATAGTAGCCTCTCAGCTCGATCAAGAAGTTTTGGCGGGCCATAGCGGTGAATGGGGTGATGCCAAGGAACAGACCTTTGAAAATGAAGAAACCTTCTTTAACCGCGATACCAAGAATATTTGGGAAACGGAAGAGGAGGAAGAGTAAGTAGTTTTAAAACAATAAAGAATTCAGGAAAAGCAAAGTGTTTTTCTAAAGGCGGGGTGCTTCTGAAAAGGGGCTCCCCGCTTTCATGCGAAACAGAAAAATTGTTCAAATTCTCTATGAAAAGAACTGTTACCTTACTTATAACCGTATTGTGTGTGGCTCAGTTCTCCTATGCACAACAGGTTTCCAAAGAAGCAGCACGGGAAAAGGCTGCTTCTTTTATGCGAAAGCTCAATGGGGCGCAGCTCGCTAGTTCACAACGTCAGTTACGGGCTGCTGCCAAAAACCAAAGCGCACAAGCAGATACTTCACAGCCTTATTATATATTTAATACCGAGGATAATCAAGGATTTGTCATTGTAAGCGGAGACGATTGCGTGCCAGAGATTTTAGGATACAGCGATAAGGGGAATCTGGATGTTGACAGCATGCCAACAGAAATGAAGGCAATTTTAAACAGCTATGAGCAGAGTGCTTTGACATTGGCAAGTCCACAGCTAAAAGCGAAGAAGAATATTGTGACCCGTGAAAACATTCTGCTTTCAACCGCCAGTTGGAATCAGGGCTCACCCTATAACAACAATTTGTTTTGGAACAACAGAAGAGCTTATGTGGGATGTGTAGCCACGGCTACTTCCATCATTATGAAATATCATCGATGGCCAGCAGCATCGACAGCTATCATACCAGGGTATTCCAACAACACTGAAATTGGCAACATCAGTGTGACATTGAAAGACTTACCTATCACCAGTTTTGATTGGAATAGTATGACAGATACTTATAGATCTTACAGTTTGGGTAGTTCTGCTTCGAAAACAGCCGTAGCTAAATTGTGTCAGTACGTCAGTCAGGCCGTACACTCTGATTATGGCACCAATGGCACCAATGCCTATCTCTATGCCCCGGTAAAGGCTCTGAGAGAATATTTTGGGTTTGATCCTGGCTTACATATAGTAAGTCCTGTGGATTATACAGAGATGCAATGGGAAAACCTGATGTACAATGAATTGAAGAATGACAGGCCAATCCTCTATGCGGGACTTGCAGGCGAAGCTGGCAATGAGGATGTTGGCCATGCTTTCGTCTGTGATGGCTATAAGACTTATAATAATGATTCCTATTTCCACATCAACTGGGGTTGGGGCGGATCATCAAATGGGTATTTCAGGCTAGACTTGCTAGCCTCTCAAAGTCTGCCTACAGACGAGACAACCTATGGCTACTCAATTCATCAGGATATTACCATAGGCATTCAGAAGCCTACCGGACAAAGTAAGACGGTTGTGGACCAGAATCTTACCGATGAGGGATTGACAACGAGTCAGGATGGCTCTGTGACGTGTGTTGTCTATAACAACCGTCCAGCTGACTATAATATCGCATGGGGTGTCATCAATGAAAGCGGTAATATTCTGGAAACCTTGAGTACATCGGAAACAGAGAAAACGTTGAAGGCAGAGACTATTATCAGAACTACTGGTGATTTGTCCTCTATTGCAAAAAAGCCCGATGGCATCTACAGAATCGTACCCATCAGTCAGCGCGTACGTTCCACCTATATAAAAGATGAGGGAACTGACTGGATGCCTCTGGCCGGATGGAAACGGTTCTATATCAATGCACATGTGAAAAATGGTCAGGTGACCTACGTGACGCATCCGGCCATTGAAACGTGGGACGCTGGAGGCAACATGACTTATAAGGAGTATCCGACCCAGACTTCTCCCAAATATGTGGACAACATGCCTACGACTTATACCGTAGGCGATGATGTGGTGGTCGCAAACCTCTATGATGTTGATTTCAATGAGACGGAAGTGACACCGGGTCAGAATCCAGAATGCCTGTATTTCGTGAAGAAATATGACGCCATTACTGATGTTTCAGATGTGCAGACGAGTGAGGAATATGTACCCAATCTGCTTGGGAGACATGTAATCCGCGGATTTGTCGATTACAGCAAGATCATTCATGGTGCTGACTTTATCCGTGGTGACGTCAATGGAGATAGCGAGGTGAACATTAGTGATGTGACCGCGTTGGTGGATTATATTCTTGGCAAAGCCACGTCGTATGACGCTTCGGTCTGTGATGTGAATGCAGACAATGAGGTGAACATCTCTGACGTCACATCCCTTGTGGACATCATATTGGGGAAGTAACCATTCAACGATTACCTTGGTAAGGGGTTAATGGGTTAAGCGCCCTGCGGGCTGGTTAAGCGCTGCTTCGCAGCTGGTTAAAGGAGCGTAAGCATCAGTTGAAATACACGTTGTAACAGTTGTAGTTACGTTGTACCTTTGCAGTCGCAATAGTGCATGAGAGGTGGGGCATCAGAGCCATACAGATACACATCCATAAGGACGAAGGGCATTATGAAGTGATGGAGCTGCGAGAGCAATGTCAAGCAAGCTTGAACATTGCCGAGTCGCGACAGAACTCGGCGGAGCCAGCCACCGAAGACCCTGCATCATGGGAACCGAACTACCATGCTCATATCATCTGGGACTGGATGGACCATGACACAGGCAAGTTCTTCAAGTTGAATGCCGAGGACATGTCTGCCATCCAGGATTTGGTAGCTGAGACATTCTTCGACAAGCGAAGCGACCAGAGGTCGAGCGGGACATGCAGCGAGGGCAGAAGAAGTCTGAGACGGGGATTGACCATTTGGAACGGAATGACTTCATCATTCAGAAGCAGTCTCCGCTTCGTCGAAGAGCAACGTAAGTGCCAGATGATACATCTGCGTGTAGTGTGTCTTGAACAGACTTTCGATTTGACTCCGTCCAATTCCTCCTTGCTCGGCAGAGTTGATGCGAACATCACTCTGCGCTCGCTCGTTCGTCATTTCTTTTCGTGTCATACACTTATAATACAGTTCAGACGTAGAAAATGTAAAGCGGAAATGCAATTATTTTCAATTCAAACTCAATTTTTCTATTGTTGGGGTGTATTTTCAACCAAATCGGGCGAGGATGTGCTGTTTTCCATCCTCGCCCGTCTTGTATAATTGTGTCTATTGCCATAGCGGTTCGCTCTCCCAACCACGAGGGAAGCCCATTGCGTTGATGTCAATGGACGGGTAGTCGGCAAGAAGTGCATCAATCTTTGCCTTCATGTCGTTGTTCGGCGAAATGATGTCAAGGAAGAATTTAATGATACAGAGACTGAAATAGGCTTTCTTTTGGTTGACTGGAATTGCGATCCAAGGACGCGCCATACGTCGCTGAGTCAAAACCCTCAAAGCAAATGTACAGTTCCATACGCGAGCGTGATGACCGCAGTTGTTTCTGGCAACAGTGATAATCGTCATCCATGAGTTAAAGACTGGCACTCCCAGGGAGAACTCTTGTGCTATCTTCTTTCGAATCTGGTTGCTCCTGATGTTATCGTATATCCTTGTCAGCACACCTAATGGAAGTATCTCAGCCAACATCCAAGAAGGGGGATATGGGTCAGAATAAGTGTTGCGGAAATGTTCAATGAAATCTTCGCGCGACTTGGCAAGTTCAGCATCAATGAGCTGTTTAGTCTTCGTAAAGGTGTTGATATCATAGAAGCATGTCGGGTCAGTCATCCAAAAGGGATTCCCTGTTTCACGGCTCGTTATGTTGACAATGGCACTACGGACGGCTATCTCAATCTTCTCAATCTCGTTGAACATCAACAGGCGAAGATGCCTGTCGAAGCGATACATGTCCAAGGCTTGATTGAAAGTGGCTCCTGGTTTGAAAACATGATTCTCCTTCGGTGTTGTCAAAAGAGGATAAAGATAAGCACTGAATCTGTAATAGCCGATGTGGCGGAGATAATTCTCCGTACGTGCGACATTCTCAACGTGGAGTCCACGAGATTGAAGCAATGTCACCAGCTGAGCTGGTGATGAGTATGTCTTTGTATAATGTGCCATAATAAAACAAAACGACCCGCCGATTTAAGCATTGTGAAGAGGCTTGGCGGGTTCTCGTAGTGCAAAGGTACTGCTTTTATTTTGAATAGCCAAGCTTTTTTGAAGAAAAAAGCGGTGAGGACCAGCTTTTAGAATAAAAGCAGCCTAAGAAATCCCCTTTTCGCCTCAAAGTGTTACCTCATCCTTTCTTTTCCCTACCTTTTTCAATTAATATGAACCAAAGATTACCTGTCTGGCGACACATAAACATTAGATAATCCGTTCACACTCGACAAAGCGTCTGGTTTTTATGATAGAAAAACTGCTTGCTTTGACACAAAAATCGGCAAATCGCGAATTGCACTTTTTTGTACCTTTCAACTTCGGGGTATATTTGTTTCTATCTGTGTTACAAATACTTATAAAAGTCTAAAACACTTCATCATGAACAAAGAAAAACTTTAAAAACACTGACACCTCCGCACATCGCCCTGTTTATCGGGGCTCAGGCGTGACAGTCGGACTGACACCACTGACACAACACTGACACACTTTTGACGATGACGATAACGATGACGATAACGATAACGATGACGATGACCTTATAAAGGTTTAAGCGCTTCGCTGTTTAACCAGTAGCGAAGCTACGATTAACCCTTTAACCTTTTATATCTACACAGAGTCACAGCGTTTTATTATTAAGGAAGAGATTACGATGGGGTGTGAAAATCTCTAGAGATTTTATCGCAATTCTTTCATTTTTACCATGGCAAAAGTGCCATTTTTGCTGCAAAATCTCTAGAGATTTTATCTCCCCCTCCAACCACTACCCCCCCAAAAAATGTGTCAGTGTTGTGTCAGTGGTGTCAGTCCGACTGTCACGCTTCAGCCCTTTGTTTATCGGGGGTGTGCGGTGGTGTCAGTGTTTTTTATGTTTTTTCTTTGTACCTTTATTTGACGATGACGATGACACTGTGGGGGGAATAAAAACAGCATGGAGAGGGGGATAGAGTGCGCAGAGTTGTCTTTCAGATGATATTCATCTGTTAATGACGGAATCGTAGTAAACAATGGTTCCTGCTCTGTCTTCAATCTTCATATCGTGCATTCTATGTGTTTCGTTGACGGTGAAATCAGGGAAGAAGCATGTTGCGACGATGCTTCATTCCTTCTTGATAGAGATGTTGAAGATTTGGAGAGAGGAATGAAGCTTTTATTAGTTCATTAGCTTTTGGTTGTTCTGTAGCGAAAAAGTCCAACTGACGTTTGATAACACGTGCTGTCAGTCCTATTCGTAGGCCAAACTCTTCAAAGTCACTGCGGTTTACGGTGTGTGTGTCTGTCATGACCATGCCTTCTTTAAATAGTCCATGGTCAAGGGCAAAGATACGCGGTTCTGCAAGATGCAAGGACGTGTTCATAAGGTCATAGGCTGGGGTAAGACGATATTCTCCACCGCGATGGATAAGTGAGAAGTTCTTGAGATGTGCATCGTCATTAAGAGTGATGAAATTGAAAAGTACTAACTGGAAGAAGCGCATAACGTCTATTCGTGCAGCTTTTACATATCGGCTTATAATCTGTGCGCACTCTTCATAACTGCCGTTGGCATATTTATATTCGCTTCCACCATTTGTCTTGGTAAGTCCTAATAAGGATGCAAAGTCTTCTTGTGCGAGTTTTTTGTCACCATCTAAGTCAAAACGTCGGGTAATATAGGCCGGTTCACCATTTTTGAAAAAGATCATGGCACAAGGTGCCGTTTCTATTCCATAGACTTGAGAGGCAATTTGCATGGTGAGATGCTCATTGGCCGCACAATAACTTTTCTCAAAAATGTGATATGACGTGGGGGCTGGTTTGAGTATGTAATGTCCTTGTTCGCCTTCACGTGTATAGCGGAGCTTATTGTTTTCACCAATGACCATGGAGAATTTTGGCTGAACGCCCGACAAGGAGATTCGCCCTTGATTGCGAATCGCTTCCTTGGCTTCGCGTTCTTCAGATGAAGGACCGTCGAAGGTCAGTACGGGAGAGACCGATACACCATCGAATAAGGTTTTGATGGCCGTCGGGCTATAGCTGGAATAGCCAGTTGCCAATGTGGAAGGACAACGAACGAATGGAGTCATCTTTTACAATGGTTTGATGGTTACGGCCCCTATGGTGTCATGCTGTGCTGTGGCAAGCATGATGCCAAAGTCGTCAGCCGGGTCTATATGAAGTAATTGTGCCTGTACATTTCGGTTCTCACCTTCTGAAAGCATGTTGAAGAAATAGGGGAAGAGGTAGTCGGAATGATAGGGTTCTTGTCTTAACGGCATAGTCAGGCTTACTGGCAGATTTTGTTTACCTTCCAGATATCGTCCGTCATATTGGAAAACGAACTTCCCATCGTCAGTCTCGGTCAGGATACCTGCCAATACCTTATTAATATAGACTTCACATTGCCTCATTTCATATCATCTTATAAGTGAATGTCTAATTGAAGTCCGAGCGTATCAAGAACAGTGAGTAGGGTCTCCAACTTGGGATTTCCCTGTCCACGCTCAATGGCTACCAATGTGTTGATGCCCACATCAGCCAAATCGGCAAGTGTCTGTTGGGTAACGCCCAAAGCCTGTCTTCTTGCCTTTATTGTTTTGCCGATCTCTTTTGAATTCACAGTCTGTTGTGATTTTGCTGCAAAAATAAGGTTTTCTTTTGAATAATCCAAGTAATTTCACAATTAATTGTGATTTATAAGGGTTTAAGCGTCGCGTTGCGACTGGTTAAAGGGAGCCTCACCCCAGCCCTCCCCTGAAGGGAAGGGAGTGACGATGGTGAGTGATGGTAATTGTTTAAATGTTGTAAAAAATTACGGTTTTTGTTATTTCTTATAATATTTTTTTTATTTCCACTATTATAAGTTTTTGAACATCAAGCAGTTAAAATTGCACATCCTTTTTCTGTTTTTTTAGTTGTTTTTATTTGCAAAGACATTATCTTTGCGTAGAATGTCGCTTACTTCTGGTTATATTGTGGTAAACTAAAGATAAAAAACGACTAAAAAAATAATTTTACGAGTTATGAAAAAGAAAATTTACTTATTAACTGTCGTATTCACCTTCCTAGGGTTGGTGAGTACACAATGGGCATCGGCACAGAATGTGACGATCAGACCGACTAATGGTAGCATGATTTGCGCGCTGACTGGTAGTGATGGACAGAATCAGTTGGGCTTCCAGATCGGTGCTTTCGGTACTTGGATTCATGAGCAGTTGTCGCTGACTATGACGGGTTCTAACTACACTGATTTGACAGAAGACGGAATGCTGGCCCGTCATTCTAACCACTTCATTACTGGTGACAAATGTACATTTAGCCCTGCCATTGCCAGTTCTACGGCAGCTAACTACATTGTAGCCGACTGGGGAGGAAGTAACTTAAGGGAAGGCTATATCACGATTGCATTGCCTAAAGGTTACCGCTTTACGAGCTACAGATTTAACATTTCACATGATGTGGCTCGTTTTGGAGTAAACAACACTAGTTTTAATCTCACGACCAATACTACGGTAACTATGACTGAGACGAATGAGAGTTTTACTGCAAATGGTCATGCTGTTCAACTGCCTGGAAATAGTTCCACGGTTCAGGAATATACACGCACAGGTGATGATATGGGCAATGTCTTATATTTTAAGACAACAGCTCCCAGTAATGGATTTTATGCTATCTGCTTCCGTTACATAGAACTGACATTCACCGCTGATGCCGATGCTCCCATTGCGATTACGCCAGGTGAACCCAAGACAAATGTCAGTATGGTGGAGGTTCCTTTCAGCACAGGTAAGATTGATTTTGGTGACATTAAACCAGGAACATATGGAGGAGCAAATCGTATTAGTTACCAGTTCAATACCGTCTCTGACATGTCTGCCAACATGTTGCTTTATGAGAAGGAGTCTGTACAAGGAGGCACCGGTTTCGACGGAACTTCTGGTGACGTGGCTTATAGCCGTACAGGTAGTATTTCCACTACCGGAGATCGTTTCAAGCTGACTCCATCTGGCTCTGATGAACAGATTTATTTCCTGGAGACGCCGGTAAGTGCAAAACTTTCGAATAATATTGAGAACCCTATTCAGTTCCGCATTGTAGAAGCTACGGTAAACTATACCAATCAGGCCCATGCAAGTACTTTTGATATTGCTTATACGCGTGATGGTACAAAGTATTATCTGGGAACAAATGGTTACTTCTCTACGACAAGAACCATTTGGACTATGGAAGGCAATGGTAATATTCATAATGGAAACAACTACTTGTCGGGAACAGGACAAGGATGGGTAACGGTTTCCAATGCTGCTGGTGCTGGTAAATTTACCATTGACAGTAACAATAATATCAAAAACTCTGGTGGCTACCTGTTGAAATTCTATTATTCTCAAAATTATTGGGGGCGAACTACTATTCGTGGTGTCTATACAAATGAGGACGAGTATAGCGATATCAATGTTTATGCTACAACAGCGGAATTTGATCCAGGAGAATCCGTAGCAGCAGGTGCAAAGCTGTATGTTTATGACGCAGCAGGTGAAAATCCCGAAGAAATAACAATCTCAGGAGAAGGTTCCAAGACGATTTCGGGTTTGAACAACGATGCCATTAAGATTGGTGTGAAGGGTGGTTCCGCCCTGGTGAACTTCTCCCTGAAGGTGCAGGCCTTGAATCCTTACATTAATCAGATGACTGTTGTGATGAACGACAATGAGAATGGTCTCCGCATGACGCTTCCGTTTACCACGGATGACTTCTCAGTTGGTGGTGATGTGTTTAACTTCTATCTGCCAGCCGACTGTTTGGGTGATAAAATTGACATGACGTTCGAGGACCTTTATAGTAAATATGGTGATGACACTTACGATCATGTACAGGAAGCAGGAACCAGTGACAGCCGTTACAACTATGTGATGTCGCAGCATAATCAGGCATTCGGTACAGATGACAATATCTATAACAATAAAGCAGAAGCAGCCAGTGATACAAAGGAGTCTGAAAGAATCACCAACAACTCGATGATCAGAACACAGGTGGGAATCGCTGGAACAGAGGCATTCCGTTTCAATAACGCTGACGTTCTTTCTTCAGAGAGTGGTGTTATGACCGAGTATCCTTTCACCAAGGCTCATTATGCATCGTTCCTGGACAAGGATGGTAACACGGTGAATGGTGAGTTCGAGCATGCTACATTTAATTCTGCAAGTGAAACAGGTGAAACGAAAAACTTCTATGTGTTCACAACGGATGAGACCAAGTATAACATTGCTCCGACAACCGCTACTCAGCACCGTTTCTACGCTTTCTATAAGATGACGGTATTCGTGCAGGTGGCTACCTACGATCCTATTGCAAACTTTGAACCCATCTATACGGAGTCGTTCTATGAGGCCGCTGACGGAACGAACCAGAAGGGCGCTTTCTATGGCGTGAAGATTACTACGCCAGAAGGAATCACCAACGGAATGGCATCCGATGTGGCTATCTACAAGGCTATCTCTGAGAAACTTGGCAGCACCGGTGCTCCTGCCAGTCTTGATCAGATTCTCTATCTTGACCTGAGTGCGCTGGGTGGTGTTTATCACCTCAATGTTACTACTGATATGCCTTCATATAACAAATACAAGGATTATCAAATTGCTGATTTCGAAAAACTGAGGGAGAAGTTCGCCAAAAATGCCATTGTCTATCTGCCGCTGAACACAACTTCTACCTTCAATAACTTCGCTTATAAGATGAAGGGTGAGACTGTAGCTTACAAATCATCCAACAATATCGAGCTGACAGACAAGCAGCCGTTCTTCGCTCCTTATGACATTCAGGTGGATGCCAAGAACAACGTGAAGTACACTCGCGGTCTTTCCAAGAGCACTTACACCAGCGCTAAGCGTACCACGCTTATCCTGCCGTTCACTATCAAGCTGACCAACGGTCTTAATTCTGACGGTTCGCTGATGTTCTTCCAGTTGCAGCCTGATAATGCCGCGAAGGACAATGTCGATAACTATGGTCCTGCCATGCTGTTTGAGCCAACGAGCGACGCTAAGGTTCAGGCCAATACTCCCTATGCATTGGAGAACCTGAAAGGTGAGACTGAGTTCACGATCACAGAGAGTGGTTCTAACATCGTGGCTACGCCTGCGGCAGCCAAGAGTGGTAACAGCTTCTTCTCTGCCGAGGAAATGACATCAACAGGTTCGCTGGGAGGTCAGAGCTACACATTCAACCATGTGGGTACCTACAGCGGTCGCGAATTGAGCAAGACAACAACGTTCTTCTACTTCGCAAACGGCGGATTCTACAGCTCTTCTGACCTGAACAGCAACTACAATACGGTGAAGGTTTATCCGTTCCGCTCAATTTACACCACGGGTACCAATCCTACGGCCAAGATTGGATATATTTACTTCCTGGAAGGCTTCTATGATGACGCCACAGGCATTAAGGACGTGAGCAAGTCTCTGACAGGTATTTCTGTTGGCGATGGCACCATCACCATTACTGCCGATGCTGACAACAGCTATCGTATCTACTCTACAACCGGACAGAACATCGATGCCGTAAGCCTGAAGGCCGGTGAAAGCCGCACGGTGAGTGTTCCTGCAGGTATCTACCTCGTGAATGGAGTGAAAGTATTAGTAAAGTAATTAACTTAAAGAAAGTATCATTCTTATGAAAAAGCTATATATTAAACCACAGACCGAGGTCGAGGTAACGCAGATAGAGAGTTTGCTGGCTGGCCACTCTAACGATTTCGTTGGAGCCAAAGAGCAGAATGTAGAAGATGTTAAGGAGAAGAAGCCTCTCGAGGATCTTGAGTTCAGAAACATCTGGGACGAAGAGGAAGAGGAGTAGAATCTCTATAAATGAAAAGAAAAGGCGCTCACTGAAAGGTGGGCGCCTTTTTAAAAGCCTCACCCCCTCAATAAGGGGTTAATAGGTTAAGCGCCCTTCGGGCTGGTTAAGCGCTGCTTCGCAGCTGGTTAAAGGACTATGACTATGACGTTATAAAGGGTTAAGCGTCGCGTTGCGACTGTTTAAGCGCCTTCGGCTGGTTAAGCGTTGCTTATAACGATTCGCATGCAAAACTTGCTACGAAATACGATTCGCGACTACGTCGCTACGAAATAGGCTTTCGTTTTTCGTTCTTCGTTTTTCGTCCTTCGTAGGTATAGGTTGTTTTTGTATTGGATTGTTATTTTTTCTTTTTCTTTTTCTTTTTCGGAAATAAAATGTAATTTTGCGGTGTATTTCGCTCTTTGTTGGGTGTGATTATTATACTTAGAATTTAATCTATTATGTGTATGAAAAAAGAAAAGAGATGGAGGAATGAAATGTGGAAAACAGTCTTGTTCTTGTTTTTTGCATTTACGGTTGTGAGCTGTTCAGATGACAGCGATGAGAATTCAATACCTTGGTATGAGGATGCCACCGCACTTCAACTGGCATATGACGCGGGTGTTGCTGATGCTTCCGTTCCCGAGGCTAGTGAGGTGGTGAATACATTGGTTAGCATCACTACACCAGAAGCACATCCGGACCAGGAGTGGATGACGGTGGATGATACGCAGATGGTGCTTGTGAGTTGCATGACTAACAAGGCAAGCTTGAAATATTGGCAGGCAACGGATACGTTCCGCATTACTAAGGAGTTGTGGGTAACGGTTCCTTCTGAATGGGAGAAAAAGCGTTCCGATTTTGCTAATATGGATTCTGTAAGCACGCGTATGCGCATGGTGCAGATGCTAGGCCTGCCACCTTCGAGCAATTATGAGGTGGTCATCGAGTTCTATGTGGATGCAAAGGCTTTGTTCCGTCCCTCTCGTGATCCTGAAGTAACTGATAATGTGGCACAACTTGAATACCCCGCAAATGTTTCTGCTCAGCATCGTGACTGGTTTGAATATCAGTTGTCAATGTCTTATCAGCCGGGTAATGCTTATCCTTGGACGCAGTTAGGCTATACTTACGATTGGCATCAGCCGGTGACGGATTCAAATGTTGGCCTGAGTGAATTTATTGCTTCGAATGGGGCTTTGTCAAAGATAAAACGTATCGTAGGCTGCAAACAGTTTATTGATGGCGTCTGTCGGTGATTATTGTAAAAGGTTAAGCGTCGCGTTGCGACTGTTTAAGCGCCCTGCGGGCTGGTTAAGCGCTTCGCTGTTTAAAGGTCACTCTCGAGAGAGCGTGAGGACGAGAGGACGAGGGAACGAGATTACTATGACGATGACCATGACGATGACCATGACCTTTTAAAGGGTTAAGCGTCGCGTTGCGACTGTTTAAGCGCCTTCGGCTGTTTAAGCGCTGCTTCGCAGCTGGTTAAGGATCTCTGCGAACTCTGTTGACACTATGTGAGGATAAAAACTTTACGTAGAGTGGATAGAGTACGCAGAGTAATATACAAGCGGAAAAGAAATGAAAAATCAACTTTTCCAGAACTTTTTTTTGTTTTTTGAAATATATCACTTATCTTTGCAAAAACAATATATACTATTAGTCATGCAAACGACAACGACAACCGAGCAGGTTTTGCTATCTCTACCTGATGTGGATTTGGGCTTTCTTCGCGCTTTGTCGAAGAAAATGGGGTGGCAGATGAAGCGTCAACGCAAGAGCGGATTAGAAAAGGCTCTTGATGACGTCAAGGCTGGTCGTGTGTATGAAGCAAAGAGTGTAGATGATTTGTTGGACCAACTCAACAAATGAAATATATTGTTAGATTTTCCGGACAGTTTAAGAAGTCTTTTAAACTTTGTAAGCGACGTGGATATGACATGTCGCATTTGGAAACTGTAATTCGTATTTTGTCTGAAGAAGGTCAATTGCCTGTTGAGTATAAACCTCATATTCTTTCGGGTAAATATGCTGGTATTTGGGAATGTCATGTGGAACCAGACTGGCTCCTTCTTTGGACACAGAATGATAAAGAACTTATTTTACTTTTGCTCGATACTGGAACTCATTCAGACATTTTCTGAATAAGAATATGATTTAACTGAACACATTTTGAGCCCCTTGGTAAGGGTTTAAGCGTCGCGTTGCGACTGTTTAAGCGTCCTTCGGACTGTTTAAGCGCTTCGCTGTTTAAAGAACAATGACTATGACTTTTCTTGCAATTTTTATAAGAAAAGTGGGGAAATGTTTGGAAAATTGCGGAAAAGTTCGTACCTTTGCAGCCGTTCAGTGGAATGTGGAGCTCGAAAGAGTTCCACATTTTTATTTAAACTTATCGTATGATTGACAAAAACATCGTAAAGAATTTGGTTGAACAGTGGCTCGAGGGTAAGGATTATTTCCTCGTAGGCATTGAGATTAACAGTGACAACAAGATTGTTGTGGAAATTGACCACGCTGACGGCGTATGGATTGAGGACTGTGTGGAACTGAGCCGTTTCATTGAGGATCATCTCGACCGTGAGCAGGAAGACTATGAATTGGAGGTAGGCTCTGCCGGACTGGGACAGCCTTTCAAGGTGGAGCAGCAGTACCATAACTTCGTGGGTAAAGAAGTGGAGGTGCTCGATGGAGACGGAAAGAAATACAAAGGTGTGCTGAAGAGTGTCAGCGGCCGCGACTTCACGGTGACTACTTCGGAAAAGGTGAAGGTGGAAGGCAAGAAGCGCCCGCAGCTTCAGGAAGTGGATCGCGCGTTCAGCATGGACGGCGTGAAATATTGCAAGTATTTGATTTCGTTTAAATAATGGAGACCCTCTAAATCCCCCTTAGAAGGGGGACTTCCTGAGAATGAGCCCTTTTGGGGAATACAGAATTTTTCGCTTACGCTCAACAACTCGTCACAAAAGAACACAGACATTGCAACCTGTGAATTTTGTGTTATAAAATCGAAACAGTAATAATAAAAATATAAGAAATGGCAACAAAGAAAGAAGAGAGCATTAGCATGCTCGACGCCTTTAAGGAGTTTACACAGGACAAGAACATCGACCGTACCACTTTGGTGAGCGTGCTGGAAGAGAGCTTCCGCAATGTGATTGCCAAGATTTTCGGTTCTGATGAGAACTTCGACGTGATTGTGAACCCTGACAAGGGTGACTTTGAGATTTACCGTAACCGTACGGTTGTTCCCGACGGTGAGGTGGAGGATGAGAACAAGGAGATTTCACTGTCAGACGCCCGCAAGATTGAGGACGACTATGAAGAAGGTGAGGAAGTGTCGGAAATCGTTGACTTCACGAAGTTTGGTCGCCGTGCTATCCTGAACTTGCGTCAGACATTGGCTTCTAAGATTCTGGAACTGGTACACGATTCCTTATATAATAAGTATAAGGATCGCGTGGGACAGGTTATCTCTGGTGAGGTTTATCAGGTGTGGAAGCGTGAGGTGCTGCTTGTGGACGATGAGAACAACGAACTTATCCTGCCCAAGAGTGAGCAGATTCCCAACGACCAGTATCACAAGGGTGAGACCGTCCGTGCCGTGATTCATCAGGTGAACAACGAGAACAACAACCCGAAGATTATCCTGAGCCGTACCAGTCCCGTGTTCCTGGAGCGTCTGCTTGAGGCCGAGGTTCCCGAGATTGCCGACGGTCTGATTACCGTGAAGCGCATTGCCCGTATGCCGGGTGAGCGTGCAAAGATTGCCGTGGAGAGCTATGACGAGCGCATTGACCCCGTAGGCGCCTGTGTCGGTGTGAAGGGTAGCCGCGTGCATGGCATTGTTCGTGAACTGAACAACGAGAATATCGACGTGATCAACTACACGGCCAATACGAAACTGTTTATCCAGCGTGCACTGAGTCCTGCCAAGGTTTCGAGCATTAACATCGATGAAGAGAACCACAAGGCTGAGGTTTATCTGCAGCCCGAGGAGGTTTCACTGGCTATCGGCCGTGGTGGTCTGAATATCAAACTGGCTTCCATGCTGACAGAGTACACCATCGACGTATTCCGTGAGGTTTCCGATACAGAGGCCGACGAGGATATCTATCTGGATGAGTTCTCTGACGAAATCGACCAGTGGGTGATCGATTCCATCAAGGCTATCGGTCTCGACACAGCAAAGCAGGTGCTGAATGCTCCCCGTGAAATGCTGGTGGAGAAAGCCGATCTTGAGGAAGAGACTGTTGACCATGTGCTTAATGTGCTGAAGGCAGAGTTTGAGGGTTAGATAATTAGCAATGAGTAATGAGTAATGAGTAATTATGATTACTTCTGTTATTCTGTCTTTGCAGCCTGCATAACTGGCTATATCCGATCTCAAGTGTAATCATAATTATTAATTATTAATTACTAATTTCTCATTAAAATAGTAACATGAGTATAAGATTAAATAAAGCAATTCGTGAATTGAACATAGGACTTCAGACGGCAGTGGAGTTCCTGGAGAAAAAGAGTCACCTGGGTGAGGTGAGAGCCGACCTGAGCTTCAAACTGAACGACGAGCAGTATGATGCGCTTCGCGAGCAGTTCCAGAAGGACAAGGAGGTACGCACCCAGGCGGAGAAGCTGTTCCAGAAGCATCCGAAGGAGAAGAAGAAACCTGCGGAGCCACAGAAGGTTGAAAAGGCCACGACGGAGTCGGAGGCCAAAGCCCAGCAGTATAAGCCGTTGGGCAAGATTGACCTCAGCGCGTTCGGTAAGAAACCTGCCGAGCCCGCCAAGCCTGCAGAGAAACCCGTGAAAGAAGAGCCGAAGGCTGCTGCCGTGAGCCCGAAGCCGGAGATGAAGGAGCAAGTTGCAAAGAACAATGAGCCAGAGGTCGCTCAAGAGCCCGAAGTTGCTGAGGAGCCAGAAGCAAAGAGCAAGGAGCAAGAGATTGCTCAGAAGCCCGAAGTCTCTCTGGAGCCAGAAGCAAAGAGCAAGGGGCTGGAGCCTGTAGCTGAAAAGCCTGCAGAACCTGTTGTTGAGGTAGAGGCAGAGCCTGCAGCACCTGTAGAAGAAGCTCCTGTAGAGCCTGCAGCTCCCGAGGTGTTCACATTGAAGAGTGAGCAAAAGGCTGCCCCCAAAGTAAACGTATTGGGTAAGATTGACCTTGACGCCATTAACCAAAGCACCCGTCCAAAGAAGAAATCGAAGGAAGAGCGCCGTAAGGAACGTGAGGAGAAGGCTGCCCAGCAGAACGGAGAGAAGAAGAAGCGTCAGCGCATCCGTAATGAGCGTGTTGACATTGAGGCTGCCGGAAAGCAGGTTGCCGGAAAGCAGGACAAGAAGAACAATGGCAACAACCAGCAACAACAGGGTGGCAAGAACAATAAGAAGAATAAGAAACGCAACCAGAAGCCGCTGGAGGTAGATGATGAGGCAGTAGCACGCCAGGTAAAGGAAACATTGGCCCGTCTGACCAACAAGCAGAACCAGAATAAGAAGGGAGCCAAGTACCGTAAGGAGAAGCGCGAAGCTGTGCAGGAGCAGATGGCCGAACAGGCTGCAGCTGCTTCCGCAGAGAGCAAGGTGCTGAAACTGACGGAGTTTGTGACTGTTTCAGAGCTGGCTACGATGATGAACGTCGGTGTGAACCAGGTCATCGGGACCTGTATGTCGATTGGCATCATGGTAAGTATCAACCAGCGTCTGGATGCTGAGACTATCAATATCGTGGCCGATGAGTTCGGTTTCAAGACCGAATACGTGAGTGCTGAGGTGCAGAACGCCATTACCGAAGAGGAGGATGACGAGAACGATCTGGTTTCACGTGCTCCGATTGTCACCGTGATGGGTCATGTGGACCATGGTAAGACTTCTTTGCTCGACCATATCCGCAACACCAACGTGATTGCCGGTGAGGCTGGTGGTATCACACAGCACATTGGTGCGTACAACGTAACCCTCTCCGACGGTCGTAAGATTACCTTCCTGGATACTCCTGGTCATGAGGCCTTCACGGCTATGCGTGCCCGTGGTGCTCAGGTGACGGATATCGCCATTATCATCATTGCTGCCGACGACAGTGTGATGCCTACCACAAAGGAGGCCATCGCCCATGCACAGGCCGCTAACGTGCCGATGGTGTTTGCCATCAACAAGATTGATAAGCCCGGTGCAAATCCCGACAAGATCCGTGAGGATCTGGCCAATATGAACCTGCTCGTGGAAGAGTGGGGCGGTAAGTACCAGTGCCAGGAAATCTCTGCCAAGAAAGGTATTGGCGTGGATGAACTGCTGGAGAAGGTGCTGCTGGAGGCCGAGATGCTCGACCTGAAGGCTAATCCTAACCGCAAGGCCATGGGTAGCATCATTGAGAGTTCGCTCGACAAGGGTCGCGGTTATGTGTCCACGGTACTGGTGAGCAACGGAACCTTGAAGGTCGGTGATGTCGTGGTGGCTGGAACCAGTTTCGGACGTATCAAGGCCATGTTCAATGAGCGTAACCAGCGCATTGAGAAGGCAGGTCCTGCAGAACCCGCTATCATCCTTGGTCTGAATGGTGCTCCAACGGCTGGTGACACTTTCCATATCATGGAAACGGAGCAGGAAGCCCGCGAGATTACCAACAAGCGTCTGCAGCTGCAGCGTGAACAGAGTCTGCGCACGACAAAGACCCTTGGTCTGGACGATATCTCACATCGTATTGCCCTTGGTGAGTTCCATGAACTGAATATCATCGTGAAGGGTGATACCGACGGTTCAATTGAGGCACTCTCAGATTCGTTCATCAAACTGTCAACCGAGAAGGTGCAGGTGAACGTTATCTCGAAGGCTGTAGGTCAGATTTCAGAAAACGATGTCATGCTGGCTTCTGCTTCCGATGCTATCATCGTAGGTTTCCAGGTACGTCCTTCTGCCGAGGCCCGCAAGGCTGCCGAGCGTGAAGGTGTGGAAATCAACACCTATTCTATTATCTATGATGCCATTGACGAGGTGAAGTCCACTATGGAAGGCATGCTCGACAAGGTGATCAAGGAACAGGTGACCGGTGAGATCGAGGTGAAGCAGGTGTTCAAGATTTCCAAGGTGGGTACTGTGGCCGGTGGTCTGGTAATCGACGGCAAGGTGCACAACAAAGACAAGGCCCGTGTGGTTCGCGACGGTATTGTGGTCCACACCGCCAACATCGATGCCCTGAAGCGCTACAAGGATGATGCCAAGGAAGTGGCAACAGGCTTGGAGTGCGGTATCTCACTGGTGAACTTCAACGATATCCAGGTAGGTGATATCATTGAGACGTTCACGGAGATTGAGGTGGAACAGAAACTGTAAGAATGTCGAAAAAGCGCAAACTTCGTCCCTTCTACCGACGACTGACACGATGGATTGGTTTTGCCCAACTCATCGTGATGGCATTGGCTTCCTTTCTCATCTATAGGATTGCTGAGGAAGTAATAAAAGAAGAGGAGTTCGATCTGTACGAGAAGAGCTTGAAGGTTACCATGAAGGATGTCAGGCGCGTTCTCTCCGATGTCTACGTAGGAACTATTAACCATGTGCCGGAAATTGAGGAGAACCTCGATCATCCTGACAAGTTGTATGACTTCATGCAACGGATGGTGGAGTTGAATCCTCAAATCCGTAGTTGTGCACTTAGTTTCATTGCTGACTACTATCCGCAGAAGGGACACTGGTTTTGTCCGTATGCGGTTAGAGATGAAGACGGCAACGTTGTGCGAAAATCTGTTGGAGGTCCCAATAACGACTATCTGAATGCCGAATGGTTCACCCAGGCTCTCAATGCCAAAGAAGGCTACTGGTCAAAACCGTTCTTTGAGTTCAAAGATACCGTTAAACCGTTGGTCGCCTATCTCGTTCCCATTCGCAACAAGCAGGGAAAGACGGTCGCCATTCTCGGAGCCGACATGTCGCTCTACAAGTTCAGCGGCAGACTGATGAAAGGGCTGAGTCTCAAAGGGGACACGGTTCATGTCAGTTACAGAGGAATTCAGGAAGAAGACGATGGTTCTGCAACACAGAATTCCAATAGTTTCAGGACTTTGAAAGAGCAACTGGGAAGTTTTTACTTCATTATCGACCATGACGGCACCTATATAGCCCATCCAGATAGCGATTATGTCATCAGGAAGAACTATTTCGAGTTGGCTAAGGCAACGAACGACACCCTCGATGATTATGTGGGCCGTCAAATGGTGGCTAGAGAAGAAGGCATCTTCAAAGACAAAGAAGGTGATATATGCCATTTCGACTTCTTCGATTTTGAGAGTTCCGAAGTCTATATGTTCTATATGCCTATTGAACATACGAACTGGTCTATTGCATTGGCTGTGGGAAGATACTCGATCGACGCCCTTGCCATCGGATTCGGCTTTGTCTTCCTGATATTGGTAGGTCTCGCTCTATTGGTCGTGCGCTTTGTGGGTAGGTTTGTCGCTAAGCGTGTTACCAGGCCGCTGGGGCTGCTGGCTGCATCGGCTAATGAGGTGGCGAAGGGAAATTTCAATGCACCTTTGCCTAAGTTGAAGCATTACGACGAGGTTCGCCTGTTGCGCGATTCTTTCGAGGAAATGCAGCATTCCCTGACAGATTATATCGACGAACTCAAGGAGACAACGGCCTCGAAGGCTGCTATAGAGAACGAGTTGAAAGTGGCCCATGACATTCAGATGTCGATGCTGCCCAAGACTTTCCCGCCTTATCCTGAGAGAAACGACATCGACATCTTTGGTTCGCTTACGCCTGCCAAGGATGTAGGAGGCGACTTTTTCGACTTCTTTATCCGCGATGAAAAACTCTTCTTCTGTATCGGCGACGTCTCAGGCAAGGGTGTTCCTGCCTCTTTGGTGATGGCCATGACGCGTTCACTCTTCCGCAACGTCTCCCTCCATGTGTCAGAGCCCGACGTCATCGTTAAAGCACTTAACACTGCAGTATGCGAAGGCAACGAAAAGATCATGTTTGTCACCCTCTTCATGGGTGTACTTGATTTGCAGACGGGCATGCTCCACTATTCAAATGCAGGTCACCTTTTACCACTGGTGATTGGACAAGAAGTCAGCCGGCTACAGTGCGATGCCAATTTGCCCATAGGTGTGATAGCCGAATGGCACTACACACAGCAGACGGTGCAATTGGACGGAAAAACCACACTGTTCCTCTATACCGACGGTCTCAACGAGGCCAAGGACAGCATGCAAGCTCAGTTTGGCCTGCAGCGCATCATGCGCTTGGCGGAGTCGCTGGCAGCTAAGGATACTTTAGAGCCTTCTGTTGTCGTCGGTGAGATGAAGGAGGCAGTCAACCATTTTGTCGATGATGCTGAGCAAAGCGACGACCTGACGTTGCTCGCCATCAGATATAAATAACAATGGAAAACAAAAATTCAAACGAGTATGTGCGCAGCATAGCCGAACAGAAATACGAGTTTGGCTTCACTACCGATGTGCATACAGATATTATTGAAAAGGGACTTAATGAAGATGTGGTACGCCTGATCTCCGAGAAGAAGGGTGAACCCGAGTGGATGTTGGAGTTCCGTCTGAAGGCTTTCCGCTATTGGCAGACGCTCACACAACCATCCTGGGGACATGTGCATCTGCCTGAGATTGACTATCAAGAGATCTCCTATTATGCGGATCCGCTTGCCAAAAAGAGGAGAGAGGAGGGGAGAGAGGCTACTGTTGATGATATTGATCCCGAACTGATGAAGACCTTTGACAAGCTGGGTATTCCCTTGGAGGAGCGTCTGGCATTGAGTGGTGTGGCCGTAGATGCCATTATGGATTCCGTCTCTGTGAAGACCACCTACAAGGATAAGCTCCGCGAGATGGGCATCATCTTTATGAGTATCGGTGAGGCCATCAAGGTACATCCCGACTTAGTCCGTCAATATCTGGGCACGGTTGTTCCCTATCGTGATAACTTCTATGCAGCGTTGAATTCGGCCGTTTTCTCCGATGGTTCGTTCGTTTATATCCCCAAGGGTGTGCGCTGTCCGATGGAACTGAGTTCATATTTCCGTATCAATGCCCGCAACACAGGACAGTTTGAACGTACGCTCATCATTGCCGATGATGATGCCTACGTGAGCTATCTGGAAGGATGCACGGCGCCGATGCGTGATGAGAACCAGTTGCATGCAGCCATTGTGGAAATCATTGTGAACAAGAATGCAGAGGTGAAATACTCCACCGTGCAGAACTGGTATCCTGGTGACGAAGAAGGAAAGGGCGGTGTGCTGAATCTGGTCACCAAACGTGGCGAGTGTCGCGGTGAAAACTCCAAACTCTCCTGGACACAGGTGGAGACGGGAAGTGCCATTACGTGGAAATATCCCTCATGTGTGCTGAAGGGCGATAATTCACAGGCTGAGTTCTATTCCGTAGCTGTCACCAACAACTATCAGGAGGCTGACACCGGCACGAAGATGATTCACATCGGCAAGAATACCAGGAGCACGATTATCTCAAAAGGTATTTCTGCCGGACATTCCCAAAACTCCTATCGTGGACTGGTGCGTGCTACGAGTAATGCCGACAATGCCCGCAACTATTCTTCGTGTGACTCTCTGTTGCTGGGCAGTGACTGCGGTGCGCATACCTTCCCCTATATGGATGCTCACAACGACACGGCTATCTTTGAACATGAGGCCACGACTTCCAAAATCAGTGAAGACCAGCTCTTCTACTGCAATCAGCGCGGTATTCCTACCGAGGAAGCTGTGGGGCTGATAGTGAACGGTTATTCCAAGGAAGTGCTCGATAAACTCCCCATGGAGTTTGCGGTGGAAGCCCGCAAATTACTCAGCGTCACGCTGGAGGGAACGGTGGGGTAAATTTGTTTTTAGAACCTTTGTCTTTTGTCTTATGAAGAAAATACTCACACTTTTGGTTATGTCGGTTTTCACACTGGCAGCCATTGCGCAAAAAGCCCCGGCGAAGAAGGTCTTTACGATTGTGAAGGCCAATCCTATTACTTCCGTGAAGAACCAGAACCGTTCGGGTACGTGCTGGGATTATGCCACCATCGGTTTTCTGGAGAGTGAGATTCTCCGTAAGACAGGAAAGACTTACGATCTCTGTGAGATGTTCGTAGCGCATAACGACTATGTGGACTGTGCGGAGTATCATGTCCGCATGCATGGCGACAGCCGTTTTTCGCAAGGCGGTTCTTGTGATGATGTGATCAGCGTGATTCGGCGCCACGGCATTTGTCCGGAGGAAGCAATGACCAAGCCCGGAACACTTGTGGGCGATACGCTTGCCAACTTCAATGAGTTTTTTGCCGTACTGGAACCTTACGTGGAAGCTGTTGCCAAAAGCAGTGCTAAAAAGTTGAGTCCACAGTGGAAAGTGGGACTGGAGCGTATCTTGGATGCCTATATTGGCAAGAAACCGGAAACATTCACTTACGAAGGCCGCAGCTATACGCCACAGTCGTTTGCCCAAAGTCTGGGACTGAATCTCGACGATTATGTGTCGTTGACTTCTTTCACCCATCATCCTTTTTATTCATGGTTCACTATTGAGGCACCTTACAAGTGGCGTCCGGGTTTGAGCTATAACCTGCCACTTGATGAAATGATGAAAACCATCGATGATGCCCTCGACAAAGGCTACAATGTAGCGTGGGGAGGAGACGTCAGCGGCAATGGCTTTTCCCGAACAGGAACGGCCGAACTGGAGGATTCTCTCCATCTGGAAGTTACCCAACAGCAGCGCCAGCAGCTTTTCGACGGTTGGGACGCCACTTACGACCATGTGATGCTTATCTATGGCAAGGCCAAGGATGCGGAGGGGCGTGATTACTATCTGGTGAAAAACTCCTGGGGCAAGGCCGGTGACTATGAAGGCATCTGGTATATGAGCCGTGACTATATCGCCTTATATACCACCTATATTTTCCTTAACCGACATGCACTGAGCATTCCTGCACCGGCTTCTTGAAAACAATAACTTGTTTTCCCTCACTTAATCGTACCTTTGAACATACGCTCGAAGATCCTCACGTTCGGAAAAGCAAATTAAAAAACAAGTTTTTTATTTGTTTTGTGCTCACTTATTCGTACCTTTGAACATACGTTCGAAGGTACTTACGCTCGACAAAGCAAATTAAAAAACAAGTTTTTTATTTGTTTTGTGCTCACTTATTCGTACCTTTGAACATGCGTTCGAAGATCCTCACGTTCGGAAAAGCAAAAAAATATTTTGTTTTTCCCTCACTTAATCGTACCTTTGAACATACGTTCGAAGGTACTTACGCTCGACAAAGCAAATTAAAAACAAGTTTTTTATTTGTTTTGTGCTCACTTATTCGTACCTTTGTACCCAAATAAGAAAACAATATGTTAGAAGTAAGAAATCTGCATGCCAGTATTGGCGATAAAGAGATATTGCGCGGTATCAATCTTACCGTGAAAGACGGGGAGACGCATGCTATCATGGGACCTAACGGTTCCGGAAAATCAACGTTGAGTGCTGTTCTCGTAGGTAATCCACTCTATGAGGTAACCGAAGGTGAAGCATGGTTCAACGGTAAGAATCTGTTGGAGATGAAGCCAGAAGACCGTGCTCATGAAGGTATGTTCCTCTCGTTCCAGTATCCAGTGGAGATTCCAGGTGTGTCGATGACTAATTTCATGAAGGCAGCCATCAATGCAAAGCGCGAGTATGAAGGAAAGGAACCCCTGAAAGCTGCTGATTTCCTGAAGTTGATGCGTGAGAAGCGAAAGGTGGTGGAACTGGATTCAAAACTCTCCAACCGCAGTGTGAACGAAGGCTTTTCTGGTGGTGAGAAAAAACGCAATGAGATTTTTCAGATGGCTATGCTCGAACCGAAGTTGGCTATTCTTGACGAGACTGATTCGGGTTTGGATGTGGATGCCATGCGTATTGTGGCTGATGGAGTGAACAAATTGATGACGCCTCAGAAATCTTGCATCGTGATTACCCATTATGACCGCTTGTTGGAAATGATTCGTCCGCAGTATGTCCATGTACTGTATAAAGGTCGTATTGTGAAAACGGCGGGGCCGGAACTGGCCAAACAGATTCAGGAACATGGCTATGACTGGTTAAAAGACTCTCCCCTAGCCCCTCCCTGTGAGGGAGGGGAATAAAATGACTTTGTGATGGGGTACAAGACTGCTTCGCCTGACAGATATGGGCTACTGAAAGGTTATGCACGAGAGAATCGTAAGAACGCCACATTAGCAGAAGATGTCTTGTGGAACTATTTGAGAAGAGGTGTCTCAGGGGTGAAGTTCCTGCGTCAGCATGTAATAGGTGATTATATTGTTGATTTTGTGTCTCGTCATGAAGGGTTGGTTGTTGAGGTAGATGGTGGATATCATTCCGAACCACGACAGCAGGAAAGCGACGAACTACGTGAAGAAGAATTGGAGCGGATGGGTTATCACGTGATACGCTTTAGCAATGAGGAAGTTATGAATGATATAGATTCCGTCTTAGATGAAATAAGAGAAAGACTCTCCCCTGACCCCTCCCTGTGAGGGAGGGGAATAGAATGATATTTGAATGAAGAAAAAAGACTCTCCCCCTGCCCCTCCCTGGAGGGAGGGGAGTAGAATGATATTTGAATGAAGAAAAAAGACTCTCCCCCTGCCCCTCCCTGTGAGGGAGGGGAGTAGAATGATATTTGAATGAAGAAAAAAGACTCTCCCCCTGCCCCTCCCTGGAGGGAGGGGAGTAGAATGATATTTGAATGAAAATGGAAAAAGATAATAAACAGCAAAGGGAAGATACTACTCCCCTCCCTCACAGGGAGGGGCAGGGGGAGAGTCTTCAGTATCTCGAATTATATCAAGAGGCAGGCAATCTGATTAAATCCCAGTCGGCCGACGTGATGAACGCCGTGCGTGATGAGGCTTTTGCAGATTTCCAGCGGCTGGGTTTCCCCTCCAAGAAGGTGGAACGCTATAAATATACGGATATTGCACCACTCTTCGCTCCTGACTATGGACTGAACCTGAACCGTTTTCATATTCCTGTAGATCCCTACGAGGCTTTCCGCTGTGATGTGCCTAACCTGAGTACAAGTCTGTATTTCGTAGTGAACGATTCTTTCTATAGAGGAGAGAAGAAAGAGGAGAGAGGAGAGAGGAAAGAGGAAAGTGGAAAGGGGAAAGAGGAGAGAGGAGAGAGAATACATTTAAGACCATCTCTCCCTGAAGGCGTAATCATTGAGAGTCTTTCGAAAGTAGCTGCAGAAAAGCCAGAACTGGTAGCCAAATATTACGGAAAGATTGCGAAAACCAGTGAGGACGGTATCACAGCCTTGAATACCATGTTGGCGCAGGACGGTTTGTTTGTCTATGTACCGCGCGGTGTGCAGGTAGAGCGTTGCATTCAGGTGATTAATATTTTAAAGTCGCCCTTTGCCGGTAATCAGACTTCTGGTTCTTCCAGAACCAATGAAGGTGGATTGATGGTCAATCGCCGTGTGTTGATAGTTGTTGATGAAGGGGCTTCTTTGAAGATGCTCTTCTGCGACCATGCTGCTGATGACTGTCATTTCCTGACTACCCAGGTGGTGGAGGCTTTTGTCAACGACAATGCCCATCTGGAATTCTACTGCATGGAAGAAACCCATGCCAAGAATGTCCGCGTGAGTAATGTCTATATCGATGCACAGAGGAACAGTCGGGTGAATCACAATGTGATCACGCTTCACAACGGCATTACCCGCAACAAGACAGATTTCGTCTTCAATGGAGAAGGAGCTGAATGTAGCCTTTCCGGCTGCGTGATAGCTGATAAAAAACAGCATGTTGATAACAACACGCTGATTGACCACAAGGTGGGGCACTGTACCTCGACGGAACTTTATAAATATGTACTCGATGATCAGGCCGTAGGTGCTTTTGCCGGTAAAGTGCTCGTGGAACATGATGCGCAGAAGACTTCCTCGCAGGAGACCAATCAGAATCTCTGTGCTTCGAAGACAGCTCGGATGTACACGCAGCCGATGCTCGAAATCTATGCCGACGATGTGAAATGTGCTCATGGCAGTACCGTGGGACAGTTGAACGATCAGGCTCTGTTCTATATGCAGCAGCGAGGCATCTCACGTGAGGAAGCACGACTGTTGCTCCAGAATGCTTTCATCAATGAGGTCATCGATGAGATTCAGTTGGAACCGCTGCGCGACCGTCTGCGCTATCTGGTAGAAAAACGGTTCCGAGGCGAACTGAGTAAGTGTAAGGGTTGTAAATTGTGTAAGTAATAAAGGGCAGACTATGATACTACGACCTCTCCTTCTCTTGTTATGCTGTTGGTGGCTTACCCCCTGTATTGCTAGTCGTTACAACTACAATACTGACTCGCTATTGCGAGTGCTGGATGGTGTCATCAATAGCAGTAAGACGCGTGAGGCCGTTTTATGGGAGAAAACGAAACATCACCAACAACGACTCTGTCAAGCCACAACAGATGCTGAGCGCTTTGTCGCCTGCCAAAGGGTTTATAGAGATTTCCACCGCTTACAGTTAGATTCTGCCCTGCGCTATGCCCGCATGGTTGTTGCTGTGGCTCGTCAACTGAAACATCCCGACTCACTGGCAAAAGCACAACTCATTGAGGCAGAGGCTTTAAAGTGCCTAGGGCACCATCATAAGGCACTAGAGATACTGAAAAACATTCCCCATAGCGACTATCTCCGCAACACGCCATCATACTATTACCAATTCCACAGCAATCTGCTGTCGCTATGGGAGATAGCTCCAGACGCCACGGACAAGCAGTATTATAAGAAACTGATGAACTGCTACCGCGACAGTATCGAGCTGATGCATCTGGACAGCGAGACATCACTGGCTATTAACCAAAGTGAGGTTCTTAAGGAGCACGGGCAGTATCAAGAGGCTCTTCGCTTGCTACAACAAGTAGAGGCGACAGACGACGGACGACTGGAAAAAAATGCTATCTTCTGGTTCTCGATAGGCGACGCTTATGAAAAGACGGGCGACAAGGAGCGTGCCAAATACTGCTATACGATGGCTGCCATCATTGATAAACGTCGCTGCAGCAAGACCTATACTGCCTTACAGAACCTGGCCATGTTGCTATTCAACGAAGGAGAGACGGATCGTGCTTATCGTTATATCACCGTATCGCTGAATGATGTCATCTCCTCTGGTGCCCGCCAGCGACTGGCATTGGTGGCAGAGTATTTGCCCATTATTACCAGTGCCCATGACCTTGAACAACAAAAAGTGGCAGAAAAGCGTAATACCATTATTGCCGTTGTCTCCGTGTCTGCCGTCATCATGGCCCTGTTGCTCCTGCTACTCTACCGACATAACCAGCGCCTCACTGCCATGCGACTGCAGCTCATAGAAAGTAACAACAAACTGCAACAGCTGAACGGTGAACTGAACATGGTAAACAGTGCACTGCAGGAAAGCAACAAAATCAAGGAGGTGTACATTGCCCAGTTGTTTAACCTTTGTTCTGAACATATCGACAAGACGGAACACCTGCGGTTGTCTATTATGAACAAGCTAAAAGGAGGACTGCAAAAGGAGGTTGTCAAACAACTTAGTCAGTCGACGAGCAACGAGACACTACGGGCGTTCTTCCATCGTTTCGATGCCATCTTCCTTCAATTATTCCCCGATTTCATCGAGAAGTTTAATGCCTTACTGCAACCTAGCGAACAGTTGCAAGTCAAGGATGGTGCGTTGTTGTCACCAGAGTTACGCATCTATGCCCTGGTGCGCTTAGGCATTACCGACAGCACTAAAATAGCCAGTTTCCTGCACTACTCTTCCCAGACAGTATACAACTATCGTCAGAAGATTCGTAACAAGGCAAACATTGACAAGGCTACTCTTGTGGCTAAAATACAGTCATTGTAACTTACTATTTTTAGTATCCCCTAAAAATAATAAAGCACTGATAATAAGTGCTTTATCTTTTTTTGAGAACTACTTTTGATTTACTTTTTTTCTTCAGGCTATTGACAGGTATGATAATGTGCGCTACCTTTGCACTCAGAAATCTTAATTCATTAACTAAAAAAACATTTCATTATGAACCGTAAAAACTTACAACTCATTCTGCTGTGCCTCATGGCACTGTTTACCTGTCAGGCTTATGCCCTAAATCCTACGGAGGCTGACAAGAAACGCTGTTTCATGGACGACCCCGAAAATCGTACGATTACTTTCCTCTATTGTTTGGACGAAGGTTACTGGAGTGGAGAGGTGACTACCGCATACGTGCGTGGTTCTTTTAACAACTGGAAAGACGCCGAACCCACCAAGCTGAGCTATGATGCTGAGAGTAACTGCTGGTACTGCACCGTCAGCTACGAGTACGTCAACGTTCCTGGCAACTCTGGCCAACCTGAATACAAGTTCTACATTAACGGCAGTTACAAGAATGCTCCCAGTTGGCTGACGGAAGGTTATCTGTTTATGACCTCCGACAAAAACATGATTGTCGTTTTCTCAACCGACGACTTTGATCAGATTAAGGCCAACAGCGCAAGGGCTGGTTACATCCGTCCGTTGGCAGACTTCAATTTGGACGACCCTGTTGACCAGGCTGCCATCTCTAACTTCCGTCTCGTACCAGGCACCAAGGCATTGTTCCGCTCTTATCACCCTTACAAGTCATCACGTGGCGACGACAGAGGCATTGATACAGAGTATTACCGTCTGCTGTGGGTAGATAAACTGGCTACCGCTGCCGGCATCCAGTCGGATATCTGCCTCTCTGACAACGACGAGGACAAATTGACGACCTACACCTCTGGCGGTGTGACTTACCAGGAGGCTATCCCCGAGTACTACCAGCCCATCATCGACAACCATCACGTGCTGTATGTCAATGCAAACAACAAGGTGCCTTCTTACAGCTATGTCTATACCAAGCCGACTTCAAAGTACTTTGGCGACTGGGTGAAGCAGATAGTCGAATTCATCATTGCCGACGACACTCCCGCTCCCTTCCAGATACACTGCCGTCTGGGAACAGACCGCACGGGTGTGTTCTGTGCTGTGCTGGCAGCCCTCTGCGGAGCCAGCTGGGACGACATCACTGCCGACTACCAGGCAACAAACAATATGCAGATTCAGGAATTCCGCGACTGGCACCTGCTGGCATACACCTTCCGCCAGCTGCTCAATGTCTATGACGTCAGCACTGTCGAGAACTTGAAGGAAGCCCTTAGCAATTACTTTATCAATGGTGGCTACCTGACCCAGCGCCAGATTGACATTCTGAAGGCCAAGCTGAACAACGAGGACAAGCTGACCTATAACGTTGAGGTACCTGAAGGTACGAAGGTGTGCTACATTGCAGGAAACATGAATGATTGGAAGTTTGACCAGATGAGAAAGGTTGATGACACCCACTATACGCTTAGCATCTACGGAGCCACTACAGAACATGTTTATAAATATACTGCTGGCCCTTCATGGGACTATGTGGAACGTACGGCCGATAACCACAGCGTGTCTAACCGTTCCTATTCAGAGAATGATGTCGTGGCTATGTGGAAGGCTGTCTATGACCCCGAAGCAGAGCCTGTAGAGGTTACCTACACTGATATCGCCATCAAGGCTTACTCGCCTGACGGCGTACCTACCATCTGGTGGTGGGGTGGCGGCGACAAGTGTGCCGATGCCTCTCACAGTGGTTATACATGGGAAACGCGTCCGGAGATGCCTGCTCTGGAAGGTTATGCTGGCTGGTATGTCTGGACTTTCAAGGATGTTGACGAGGCCAAAGGCATCAATTACATTCTTACCTCTCCAGGTACTGGTACGAAGTCGGATGACCTGCATGCCAATGCCAATGAGTGCCGCGACCAGTACTACAACATCGTAGCAGACCCTTCGTCTACGGCTGTAGTCCTACACTCCGTCAGTCAGCATGAAAAAACCGAAGTGTACACCCTTGACGGGCGGAGAATCACGGAGGGAGAGAGTCAGTTGAAGGCTGGATTCTATATTGTCAAAAGCGGCAATGTTTGCAAGAAAGTGGCAGTGAAATAATCTCCATTTAACATGCTAAGTGAGTAAAAAGCATTCAATTGTTTTGCTTTTTACTCACTTTTTTTCGTACCTTTGAGGCTTTGCCTCGAACGCACTCTCGCTCGTAAGAAAACTCAAAATTCCTTTGGTTTTCTGCTCGCTTATTCGTACCTTTGCAGACTGAAAATTGAAATATATGTATAATATCGATAAGGTACGAGAGGATTTCCCTATCCTGCAACGCGAGGTGTATGGTAAACCGCTGGTCTATCTCGACAACGGCGCTACGACGCAGAAGCCGCTGTGTGTGCTGGATGCGATGCGCGATGAATACTTGAATGTCAATGCCAACGTGCATCGTGGCGTTCATTTCCTGTCGCAGCAAGCAACAGATTTGCATGAGGCGGCTCGTGAAACGGTGCGGCAGTTTATCAACGCACCCAAGACGGAAGAAATCATTTTCACTCGCGGTACCACCGAAGCCATCAACCTGGTGGCATCATCGTTCTGCGATGCCTTCCTGCACGAGGGGGATGAGGTTATCGTATCCGTGATGGAGCATCACAGTAATATTGTTCCTTGGCAACTGCAGGCCGCCAAGAAAGGTATTGCGATTCGTGTGATACCGATGAGCGATGACGGCATCCTTGACCTCGACGCTTATCAGCAATTGTTCACGGACAAAACGAAGCTTGTCAGTGTTACACATGTCAGCAATGTGCTGGGAACGGTGAATCCTGTGAAAGAAATCATCCGCATGGCTCATGAACACGATGTGCCTGTATTGATTGACGGCGCACAGAGTACACCACATTTCAAGGTCGATGTGCAGGAATTGGATTGCGACTTCTTTGCTTTCAGCGGCCATAAGATGTATGGACCCACAGGTGTGGGTGTACTTTATGGCAAAGAAGAATGGCTGGAGAAACTGCCTCCGTATCAGGGTGGAGGAGAGATGATAGCCACTGTAACTTTTGAGAAGACAACCTTTGAAAAGCCACCCTTGAAATTTGAGGCAGGAACGCCCGACTATGTAGCAACCACGGGACTGGCTCGTGCCATTGATTACCTGAACGAATTAGGTATGGAGAACGTCATGGCTCATGAACAGGAACTCACGCGCTACGCTTTGGAAGAGTTGGGAAAGATTGAGGGAATGATGATCTATGGACAGACTCACCCCCTTCCCCCTCCCTTTGAAGGCGGGGAGGAATTACCTCACGATGCCGTCATTTCTTTTAATGTGTTTACTTCCCTCCCTTCGGGAGGGATCAAGGGTGGGTTAATCCACCACATGGACATGGGCACGCTCCTTGACCGTTTAGGTATTGCCGTTCGTACTGGCCATCATTGTGCCCAACCGCTAATGGACCGTTTGGGTATCCTTGGCACCGTGCGTGCTTCTTTCGCTTTGTATAATACGAAGGAAGAGGTGGATGCATTGGTAGCAGGGATCCGTCGCGTCAGTCAGATGTTTTAGAGTTCTTTTATTATAGCAAAATAAATCGGGCTGAATCCCATTGCGGAGATTCAGCCCGATTTGTTGATTATCCATTTAGGATGTTGGTGGAGACTTAATCGTTTTCTGCTAAGCCAGAGTAGCGGACACCGCTAATCTTGTATTTAGCATAACCATCGTCTGGGTACCAGGGATCATCCTTGTAGATGACATACATGATGATACTGTCGGCAGGTGAACCATTGTTCTGGCGACCAGCACCTTTCAGGATTTTGCCTTCAATGCTGACGGGCATAGGATCAACCCGATCCGTAATGACAACATTACCATCTTCATCTTCATCAGTCCAAATCACAGGCTCTGCAATATTAGTGGCTTCCGTAGATGAAAAGGTCAGGGCTTCCTGATTACAATTCACAATTGAACAGAAATCATAATCGGGATATCCGGGATTGTCATAATCTTTGGCAAAGTTGCCTACGCCCATAATGTTTACCCACATCTGTGAACTATTGTTAGCAGCCACATTATAGGTCAATACAATCGTTCTTCCTTCTAGGCCAAAATAGTCCTCACCATTTTTTATAGTAATGCCATCATTATCAACAGCATCTATGGTGCAGTACCACTGACCTGCCATCGACTCCATAGCTGTGCCTTCAATATCCTCTTTGCTACAAGACAAGATTGTCATGAATACAAAAAGTGATGCTGCTATATATAAAACTTTCTTCATAACCTGTTTTTTTTATTGTTTTAAAATCACACGGAAAGCCATTAACCCGTCTGCATAGCCGACATCCCATTTAAGAATGCCAGTTTCTTCATCATAAGATCCCACGAAATCATCGTCGAGAGAATCGCCCCATCCTTCAACCTTACTGGAAAGTAGTTTAAGTGATCCGTCAGCAAGAAGTTGCATCTGACCAACCATGGCATATTTTTTGCCATAGCCGGCACGCTGGTCGTACCAGCCTCCAAAGAAATCGCTGACGCTAAAGATACCTGGAGCCAATTGCTGGATGGTGATGCCATATTCCTCAAAGCCTACTTCACCACCATTGTCATAGTTACGGTATGAACCCGTCTGAAGTGTCCAATCACCAGAGAGATCGGTTGTGATATTGGGATCGCAGACTGCCACCGTACGGGTTTCAGACCATCTGTATCCATCAGGACTTACAGCAGTATAGGTGACGTAATACAAGCCAGCAGTGTTTACATCTATATCCTCCAAACCGCTTACGACGACTTTTGATGTATAATCAGCTCCTTGATAGGTGACTCTGCATCCTGGATCAGTATAGGTGCTGCCTTGAGGTGAGATATAGAAAACATCACCAAGAATCGTAATTTTAGGATAGTCAACGATACTTGACTTGTCCTCCGATTCCTTGTCACAACTGGTGAAAGATATAGCCACCAGCGCAAACATAATCAAATATAATATATTCTTTTTCATATTCTTTGTTCTTTTTGATGGTTATACTTTATTTGCCCCAGAAAACAGGAGTTGTATAGCCAGGGAATTTAGGCGCGTTACCATTACGGGCAGAAGAACTTTCTGCGTAAGGCCAGCGTTCCAGCAGCTTGTTTGCACCAACCTCACCAAACACCTGGATAGGTGTATATAACGTACCCGCCACATAAAGATCAGGATCAAATGACTCGTCATCCTTCAAATTATACATGTCGGAACCCTTGACAGCTCCAAATGCAGGATAATCCAAACGCCTAATCTCACACCATGACTCGAAAGTGTTTACACCAGCCAGGGCAACCCACTTGGCAACGCCTATGACCTGCTTGTATTTATTCTGTTCGTAAGGGAACTTCGCAATGTAGGCATCAGCCCCATCGACACCAGCAGAAGCAAATGAAGCCTCAACGGCAGCAGCATAGTGGGCAGCGGCATTAGCGGCATCATTTTTCTTGGCATAGTACTCAGAGAGGAAGAACTCAATCTCTGATACAGAAATCAAAGATACAGGCATGTCGTATGATGCCACAGGACGACACCAATAGGTGGATTTGTATGTCTTGGAAGTAGAGAAGTTCGTGCCAGAAAGGCCACCAACATACTTCTTGTCGCCATTCATCTTGAAGAACTTCGCCATACGTGGGTCTGTGTAGCCCGACTGCTGCATGGTACCAATGATAGCAAGATTTGCAATGACGTTCTGCTGGGTAGAGCCCCATGCGCTGGAGAATTCCTCTGCATAGAAAGGACTCATCTGACCACTCTCGTTCTTGAAGATTCCCTTATATTCCACATCCTCCACGGGGAAGTTGTTTTCAGCCACCAGAGCGTCAAGTTTGGCCTGGACGTTTTTGACTCCGCTTTCGCGCATCAGCAACTTCAGTTTAACGGCATTGGCGAAACGGATCCAGTTTGTAGCATCCTGATCAGCAAAAAGCATATTGGTGCAAACCTTATTGGCTGCCACGACCTTACTCAGGGCAAAGTCAAGGCTGTCGACCAAAGCGTCGTAGATATCAGAACCATCATCATACTTGGGTGAGATGTTTGCCAAGTCCTGCATGGCCTCCGTATAAGGCACCTCACCATAGCAATCGACCAGTACCTGATAGGTAAAGGCCTTCAACGTAGTGGCAGCTAGATATGTACCCCATTCTTGTTCTTCTCTTGAGAAGCGAAGCACATAGTCAAGACTTTTCAGCGTACGCGAGGTCAGCTGGGTATAAGCGCTGCTAGAACGGGTAGCCGACATTGTAAACTGCGAATAGTCCAGATAGTTGCTCGTTCCGAAAGTCTGAGCATAGTACTGTGCAAAATATCCACCCACGATGCGCATGTAGTCACCGTAAGTAGCAATCAGGTTGGCCTCAGCGGCAGGCATCATGATGCTTGAAGTCATGTTCTCCTCAGTAGGAGAATTGGGACTCTGATTGATATCAAGATAACTGTCGCATGATGTCAAGGTCAGCCCGCTAACTATTGTTGCAATTAAAAATACCTTTTTCATATATTAATCCTCCTCATTATTAGAATTTAACACCAACATTGAAACCATAGGTGCGGCATGCCGGATTTGAGTAGAGCTCACCAAACATACCCCTCAGGTCGTTACCATACGAACTGGTCTCGGGATCAATATATCTATTGCTCTTGTGAGTCCAGGTAAACACGTTGTTACAGAATACAGAGAGTTTGACATCGCTCAGGTAGATTTTGCTTATCCAAGCCTTTGGCAACTGCCAGGAAAGAGTAATGTTACGTAGTTTCACAAACGAACGGTCAATCAGGTAGAATTCTCCACCCTGACCTGCACCGTAGTTATTGAACCAATCCTGATAGCTGCTATTGGCCAGATAGATTGGTGTCGTGTTTTCTACGTAGCCGCCATTACCGTCACTAACTACAGAGTTAGGAATAACGAACGGGTTACGAGAGTTGTAAGTGGTGATGTCGCCATTACCAGTAAACTGCATCAAGTTCTTCGTACGTGAGAACATATAGCCACCCTTACGGATATCAAGAGCAGCGCTCAGACTGATTCCCTTGTAGGTGAAGGCTGTGGTAACACCACCAGTCCAGTCTGCGTTTACGTTTTTGCCAGTATCCTCAACCTCCGTAGTAAGTACAGGCTGGCCGTTCTCGTCAACAATAGGCTGACCACTCTCCGTATATGTAGGCATATAAGTGTATATCTCACCCATAGGCTTACCTTCCTCGGCATACATATAGACAGCGTCATTACCTGCCGAGAAACTGGCGATAACTGTCTTGCCACCTTCCAAGCTTTCTGGCATCGTAATAACCTTATTTTTATTCTTAGAGAAGTTGAATCCCAAGTCCCAACGGAAGTCCCTCGTACGGATAGGAGTCGTATTAACCAACAGTTCAATACCCGAGTTGCGCACCTTACCGAAGTTAGTTACCATACGGCTGTAACCTGTTGACGGGTCAACAGGCAGAGTGAAAATCTGGTCGTTGGTGTTACGGTTATAGTAAGCAAAGTCGATGTTGATGCGATTGCCCAAGAATGCCATGTTCAGACCAACCTCAAACTCCGTGGTCATTTCTGGTTTAAGATCGGTACTACCGATAGACGATGTTGCCTGGAAGGCATTCAGCCCATTGAATGGGAACTTGATAATGTCCGAACCATAATAGCCATCAGACCAACCTTGAGTGAAGCGATGACCTGTCAAATAAGGACTGGCATCGTTACCTGTTTTACCATAAGCCAAACGAACTTTACCAAAGTCGAGAATTTTATTCTTTGGAATCAACTTAGTGAATATCCAGCTCAGCGTAGCTCCAGGATAGAAATAACTGTTCTTCTCCAAAGGTAGTGTTGATGACCAGTCATTACGTGCTGTCAGATCCAGATAAACCATCTCGTCCCAACCAAGGGTAATGTCGCCGAACAAACCTACAAGGCGACGCTTCTCCTGTGCCTCAGTCAGCATATCCTTTGTAGCACCATTACTTAAATCCCAGAAGTCAGTGTTGAATGTCAGATTGCTGGTCTGTGAATCAATATAGCTATAATAGCGCTCATTCATGTTGACACCCACGTTGACGTTCACGTCTAATTTGCCATCCAGGTATTTGTCTGCCCAGTTGGCAAGGAAGTCATGGTTCAACTCATACTTACGCATGTAGGTGGTAGCCACATAACCTGCCTGGTTCATGTTAGAGGGCGCATACCCCATATCGTCATTAATCAAAGCATCATCCAGGTCAATCTGTGGGAAACCGATCTTGACATCATAATCGGTATAGTCAAAACCGAAACGATAGGTCAGTGTCAACTGACGGAGAGGCTTCAAATCAGCTTGAATCTTACCAAACACCTGCTTGGAATCAGTGAGGTTCTTGTTGTTTTCAATAGCCCAGTAAGGGTTGGTAATACCATAAGGCGTAAACCAAGCCTCAGGCGTATTGAATCCGGAACTCAAATCCTGACGGTCAACCAGTGAAATGTCACGTGGGAACTCCAAGATACCATCAACGAATGAAGTACCCTGATAAGCAGCCACAGTATTGGTCTTGGAAGTTGAGAAATTTACGCTTGACGACAGCTTGAACCAGTCTGTAGCATCATAACTGCCGCGATAAGCAATCGTATTACGCTTGTAAGTGTCCTTGTCACCAGGAAGAATACCATTATCTGAAGAGTGAGAGTAACTTAGGTAATAAGTCATCTTGCTATCACCGGAGATACCACTCAAAGCCACGCTATGGTTGGTGTTAACACCCAATTCGAAGAAATCCTTAATATTACTCTCAAGAGCCTCATACTTATGGTTCAGTTGCTGATAGTTCCAAATCGGACCATAAAGTTGCATACTTCCGTCGAACTCAGGTCCCCACGAGCCGTTTTCAATAAAGGTCTGCATACCATTCCATCCTTGACCGAACTGGTTCTGCAGCTTTGGCAGAGTGGCAACCTGGCGCCATTGAACACCACCGTCATAGATGATAGTGAAGTTGCGGGCATCACCCTTCTTACCGGTCTTGGTTGTAATAATAATAACACCATTGGCCGCACGACTACCATACAGAGCCGTAGCAGCAGCACCTTTCAGAACAGTCATGTTCTCGATATCGTTGGGGTTGATGTTAGAAATACCACCGATAGCATTAGTAAACTGATCCTGCTCTTTCTGAGAACCAGAGAATGTTGTCTGCTGCAAAGGTACACCATCAACAACATACAAAGGTTGGTTGTTACCGTTGATAGAGCTGATACCGCGAATGATCACAGAATTGGCGGAACCAGGGTCACTTGACGTAGAGTTAATCTGTACACCAGCTACCTTACCAGCGAGTGCATTTGTTACGTCCGTAACATGTCCTTGAGTCAGCTCAGCATTGTCCAATGTCTGAGCTGAATAACCCAGGGTTTTCTGCTGACGCGAGATACCCATAGCTGTCACCACCACCTCGTCAAGCTCTGTGTCGCCACTACGAAGCACGATGCGGAGATTCTTACGGGCAATCACTTCGATGTCTTCCATACCGACGTAAGAGATGCGAAGCACGTTCTTGCCGGCGGGAACAGACAACTTGAAGTTACCATTCACGTCTGTAACGGTACCAATCTGTGTTCCCACAACCTGAATCGTAGCACCGATAACGGGCTGGTTGTCATCTTGTGAAATAACGGTACCATTAACTTCTGTCTGTGCAAGTACCCCTCCCACTATCAGGAAGAGACCTGCCAAAATCATAGATAACCTTCTTTTCATAAATACTCTCTCATGTTTAAATTATAATTATAGAAACGTTTTATTCTGGATAGGTAGGTAGAATGAATTCGGTTGCAAAATTAATAAAAATTTTTAAATTGCAAAATATTTGATTAAAATAATGCTCATTTTTATGCCCAAAACGTCTCAATAATTATATTTTTACTGTAAATATGCAGCATTCTGATAACACCAAAGGTGTTTAATCTTTAAAAATGTTATACGGATTTACCTGTTTAGATTGTGGGGAATGATAAATCATAACAGGCGGCGGCAGCGCTTCAGGGCCATGAGAAACCAGACGCAGCAGGCCGCGCGCAGCCACAAACTATAGTTGGCAGGCATAATACCTGCGAAGAATGCAGCCTGCACCTCGATGAGGCTCCAAGTCTGGCGCATATTGATCTTGCGTTCCAACACGGATGAATAGTATTGGCGCAACCACTCTACGGGGCGGTTTGCAACTTGCTTTACGTTCTCCAGGAGCATCCAAGTGCTCTGCATTGTTATTTGCTTTTCCATAATCTTTTAACGATAACGATAACCTTAACGATAACTATTATAATTTGAAACTTGAAACCTGAATCTTGAATCTTTTTCGTCAGGTTCTTGTTTCAGTGGCAAAATTATTGTATCTTTGTGCACAATATGTTCATGGTGAGAATTATTTTCGTAAACGAAGGTTAAATATCGCCTAATTAGTCATTTAAATATTTATTTATGTTAAAGAGTCACTATTATGAAGGTAAAATAGAAGCCGGTTGCGACGAAGCTGGACGTGGATGTCTGGCAGGCAGTGTATATGCTGCTGCCGTGATTTTCCCGGAAGATTATCAGAATGAGGAATTGAACGACTCCAAACAGCTTACCGACAAGAAGCGTCATGCGCTGCGGGAGATTATTGAGCGTGATGCCTTGGCCTGGGCTGTGGGTATCGTCACACCTGAAGAAATCGATAAGATCAATATTCTCAACGCTTCAATTCTGGCGATGCACCGTGCGCTTGATCAACTGAAGGTGAGGCCCGAGGCCATTATCGTGGATGGGAACCGGTTTAAACCATATACCCATCCTCAATCCCTCCAAGGGGGAACCCACCCTCAATCCCTCCCGAAGGGAGGGACTTCAACAACCACAGAAAGTAATCAATGCTCCCTCCCTTCGGGAGGGCAGGAGGTGGTTCATACTTGTGTCGTGAAAGGTGATGCCAAATACCTTTCCATCGCCGCTGCCTCCATTCTGGCCAAAACCTATCGTGATGACTATATGGACCAGTTGGCAGAGGAATATCCGCAATATGACTGGAAATCGAATAAAGGTTATCCCACCAAGAAGCATCGGGCTGCTATCAAGCAGTATGGTGTGACGCCCTATCACCGCATGAGCTACAATCTCTTGGGTGACGGTCAACTCGATATTCCGTTTGAGTTCTAATATTTTCTAACTAAACACAACGAGTCAGCCGAAAATGGTAATCATAATTGACTTCGTCGATTCTCGGCTGCACTTGGCATAGTACAAGCAAGTTTGGCTATGCTCTCGTTTGCACGAGAATTCTACATTCTACACTCTACACTCTACACTCTAATAACCATGCGTCACGATAAACTGGAAATGCAACTGCAGCTGTTGCTGGCTCTCTCACAGAATAAGTCAGTAACGCTGGACGAATTGTGTCAGCGCTTTGGAATCTCGCGTCGGAGTCTGTATTATTATCTTGATTTTTATCGCGATTGCGGGTTCATCATTGAGAAACAAGGAGCCTTTTATCGCATCGACCGCGAGAGCCCGTTCTTCAAACAACTGATAGCCCGCATCTCGTTTACCGAAGAAGAAGCCATCGCCATCATGCGTATATTAAATAAGGTGGAAGAGGATGCTATCGTGAAAAACATCAAGCGGAAACTGGCCCGTTTCTATGATTTCGACATTCAGAACGACGCCCAGCTTTCAGAACAACAGGCTGAAAACGTTTCTGCGCTCTGTCAGGCGGTGAAACTGAAACGGATGGCTGTCTTGCGCGGTTACAGTTCAGCCCATAGTCAAACAAAAAGAGACCGCCTGGTGGAACCTTTTCTGATGATGAATCACAATCAGGATGTGCGGTGCTATGAATTGTCGTCGGGTATCAATAAGACCTTCAAGGTGGCGCGAATGGAGAAAGTGGAAATCCTCGATGATGAATGGATTCATGAGGAGGGACACCACGAGATGTTTACCGATATCTTTATGTTCAGCGGCGAGCAGCAATATACTATTGAACTGCGTATGGGCACACTGGCCAGCAATATACTCCGTGAAGAATATCCGGCTTCCGTTCCTTATATAGAGCAGCAAGACGAACGGCACTGGCTCTTGCGTCTTCCCGTCAGTAGTTATCGGGGTATCGGGCGTTTCGTGCTTGGTTTGATTGAAGACATCGAAGTGTTGGGTGATGAAGGTTTCAAGGCTTATCTGCGAGAAAAGGTCGATTCCAGAAAGGACGCTTTTCGATAAACGCGTAACTTTAACTTTCTGTCGAAGAAACTTCGTTCGACAATAAAAATAAATCACGATTTATTTTGTACTGTTCTCACTTAATCGTATCTTTAACCTTCGGTTGAAGATACTTCGTTCGACATTAAAAATAAATCACGATTTATTTTGTACTGTTCTCACTTAATCGTATCTTTAACCTTCGGTTGAAGATACTTCGTTCGACATTAAAAATAAATCACGATTTATTTTGTACTGTTCTCACTTAATCGTATCTTTAACCTTCGGTTGAAGAAACTTCGTTCGACATTAAAAATAAATCACGATTTATTTTGTACTGTTCTCACTTAATCGTATCTTTGCAGTCTGTAATTATTTTAATTAAGTAGAAATGATTAAAAAGATATTGTTTACATTGACCTTTGTGTTGACGTGTGCGGCTATTATGGCTGTTCCCGCCAAACGTGGGCAATGGAAGACCATAACCTTGGCTGATGGAAGTCAGGTGAGGGCGGAATTACGAGGCGATGAACATATGCGGGCTTGGTTTACGGCTGATGGCAGGTGCTATCAACTGATAGACAACGTATATAAGGAAACGGATGTGAAAACACTCAAAGCGAAGGCAAGGGCCCGAAAAACCAGCGGTTCGATGCGCCGTGTCCAAAAGCGCGAATTCGGTGTGCCTGGCAGGTTTACCGGTGACAAGCGGTGTCTTGTGATTTTGGTGAACTTTGCTGACCAGACCTTCAAGGCTTCCAATGATTCGGTTTTCTTCGACAGAATGACGAATGAGATAGGTTTTTCTGATGGTAAGTTTGTGGGAAGTATGAAAGACTATTTCCATGCACAGAGTGGAGGGCAATTTAACCTGTCGTTCGATGTGATGGGTCCCGTCACTGTCTCCAAAAATTATAGCTATTATGGAAAGAACAATGCTGTTGATGATGACCAATATCCAGATGTCATGGTAAAAGAGGCCGTACTTCTGGTCAACGAGAAGTATCCAAAGATAAATTTTGCCGATTACGACTGGGACCATGACGGTAAGGTGGATCAGGTCTATGTGATTTATGCTGGCAAGGGAGAGCATGACAACGATTCGCAGAAAGATCTGATATGGCCTCATTCCTGGGATTTGAGCGATACGGCGAATGGAGCTTGTGGTATGGTAGAGGTGGACGGCGTCAATGTTGACACCTATGCTTGCGGACCAGAGTTGAATGCAGATGGAACAGCAAGTGGTATTGGTACGATGTGTCATGAATTCACCCATTGTCTGGGTTTGCCCGATTTTTATGATGTCAACGGTGATGATGATATTTTCGGTATGTCAACCTGGTCGCTGATGGACTATGGCTCTTATAATGGTGATGGCTATGTGCCTTGCAATTACACGAGCTATGAGAAATGGTTCTGCGGATGGCTGGAGCCTATTGAACTGACTGAAGCTACTGAAGTGACGGGCATGAAGTCGATGACCGACTATGGCGATGCCTACATCATTTATAATCCGGCTAACCGGAATGAATTTTTCCTCTTGGAGAATCACACGCAGACCGGTTGGGATGCAGAAGCCTATGGCAGGGGAATGCTGGTGATCCATGTGGATTATGATAAGGAAGTGTGGAAGAATAATGAGGTGAATACCGTCAAAGGGCATCAGCGTTGCACGATTGTGCCGGCAGATAATAATCTGGTCTTCTCTTATTCGAGTCTCAGTCATGACCTGTATCCTTATAAGCAGAATGACTCTATCTCAAATACTTCCGAGCCTGCCTTTATCTTATATAATAAGAATGAAGACGGGACAAAGTTTTTAAATCGCAAGGTGACTGATATCAAGAAAGCCTCTGATGGAACGGTCTCCTTTAAGTTTGACACGGACAATAACCAGGGTGCTTTGCCCTCAGGAGATGATCTCTTCTATGAATCGTTCGACCAGTGCAAAGGAACGGGTGGAAATGATAATCAATGGAGCGGTACGATAGCCTCTTCTACTTTCAAATCAGATAATGAGGGTTGGTCAACCGTTACGGCTTCTCAGTATGGAGGCGATCGATGTGCACGTTTTGGAAGCAGTAATAAGGACGGTACGACCACAAGTCCTTCTTTCACACTCAATGGAACAACCACGTTGACCTTCAAGGCTGCTCCATGGGGAAAAGAAGACTGTAGCTTAGTACTTTCCGTTAATGAGACAATTCTCGGTTCTATTGATTTGGCTAACAATCAATGGACTGAATATACGATAGAGATAACGGGCAATGGCAATACCACGCTGAAATTCCAGCCCACCACGAAGCGTTTCTTCCTCGACGAGGTGAAGGTTGCGAATCCTGCTACCACAGCTATTCGTGAACTGAAACTCCCGCAGCGCCGTGAGCAGGAGGGCATATATACACTTGATGGCCGTTACTTAGGATCCGACCGCACCGCGCTTTCTCGTGGCATCTATATCGTTAATGGCAAGAAGATGGTGATTAAGTGACACAAAAGCAAAAATGTGTCGAATAAATGTTTAATGATTTTGGGCATTTGGGATAGAATTCCTTTTTATTAACAGCATCTTGATTGAAAACAGTTTTTGTTGTAAAATAAACAATATTAACGAACTGATATGAAAAACACTTTCATATCAGTCCATTTTGTCATTGTTTACAGACCCAAAACGTTAAAGAATGGACAATTTTGTTGCTTTTTTGAAAGAAAATCAAAGTAAAATACAAGTTTTTGCCAAAAAAGTTTGGAAAACATTAAAAAAACTCTTACTTTTGCAAAAACAAGTGAAATAAAGGTATAATACAACTATTTAATATCGTTAACATTATAATATAATTAACTAGAGAGTATTTATGAAAAAAAGACTAACAATGATTTTGGCGAGTCTGCTCTTTGTAGTTACAGGAGCGTTCGCCCAAATGCAAGTTTCTGGTACTGTTATCTCACAGGACGACAAACAGCCAGTAGCTGGAGCTACCGTGCAGGTAGTTGGTGCATCGAATGTGGGTACCGTCACTGACCTTAATGGTAAATTCTCGCTGACAGTACCCGCTGGACGGAAGAACTTGCGTATCAGCTACGTGGGTATGGAACCCATCGAGGTAAGTGCACGTCCCAACATGCGTATCCTGCTCACCGGCGATCAGCAGGCCCTGGACGAGGTGATTGTTGTGGCCTATGGAACACAGAAGAAAGCTTCGTTCACAGGTTCTGCTGCCACGATGAAATCGGAAAAAATTGAGAAACTGCAGGTGTCTAACCTCTCGAAAGCTTTTGAGGGTGCTATGGCCGGTGTGCAGTCGTTCTCGTCTAGCGGTACACCAGGTTCGGGTGCCACTATTCTGGTGCGTGGTATTGGTTCTATCTCTAGCTCGCAGACACCGCTTATTGTGGTTGACGGTGTGCCTTATGAGGGTTCGCTCAACTCTCTTCCTTCGCACGACATTGAGTCAGTGACCGTGCTGAAAGACGCTGCTGCAAACTCTATGTATGGTGCCCGTGGTTCGAATG
>Ga0256404_1001389_pt1 | contig 58778 bp, 40 predicted proteins | sample RumenRJG_01DNA_FD_185990 | JGI IMG/M metagenome (GOLD analysis project Ga0256404, IMG submission 185990) | Bovine rumen microbial communities from Lethbridge, Alberta, Canada - RJG_01 | ecosystem: Host-associated > Mammals > Digestive system > Stomach > Rumen | place: Canada: Alberta | collected... | reverse complement strand
CTCCTACAACCTGAATTCCTAGCAAAACTACAAAAATCAGATTGTGTGAACAAAAAAATCAGCTCTTATAGCTGAAGTTTAGAACATTTCTGAATCACGATGCAAAGGTAAGAGAGGCTGAATTTTTCATAACCCTAGTCTAAGCGAGCGATGCGAGCGCAGACTGGGGACTGTTGATGGGTGGTCGTGAACTTACGGCCAGCCTCGGAGAGGCTGAATGCATCTTAGATGCGTAGCAAGACGGAGTCCCGTGGTTACGCGCTTCGCGCATTGTGCCTCTCCGAGGCACGCCCTCAGCCACTCTTACTGTCACCAACCCACCCCAGTCTGCGCTCGCTTCGCTCGCTTAGACTGGGGTTATGAAGCATTCAGACTCTTCGAGGCTGGCAGGATTGTGACAAGAACTCCAAGGTTGAGAGCGGCCTTCGGGCTTTAGAGGAGAGAACTGAGAGACCTTCGGTATATGTGGAGCGTAAAGGAGATATGAGGACATAGCGTATGAGGAGATATTCAGCAAGAATAGTGATGGTTCATCTCTGTGGACTCCTCCCAAGACCGAAGGTCTCTCTGCGTGCTCTCATTCTCAGAGACAATAACTCCGCGGCTCTGCGAGAAAATATAGGCCGCTGCGAGAATCGACTTGCATCACAGCAAGGGTTTCGTGGGGTTGGGTCAGAATAGACTGCCGAACAGATTAAATTTGGGTGAGGCATTGACGAAGTCAGGCGCATAATAAGAAGGAGCCGGACGACCGTGTCCTGATACATTATTTATTATATAATGACACTCGCCTGCCGCCGCGTTTGGCGGACACCAACAATAACCTTTAAGCGATGTTGGCAGAAGGAAGGCCCGTGCATGCGGCCCGAGGCTCATGACGTGCCCCTTGGTTTTTTGGAGCGACACGGAAAAGGCCGTAACTTTGCATTGTCAAAAGGAAAAACTTCTACCGAGCAAAACCGGAGAAAAGAAATGAGCGCTCACACGATCCTTAGACAATCTTAATCAACATGTTTAACCTATAACAATCTGAGAAAGGAAACAATTATGAGTGTACGTTTCAAAACACAGAAAATCTCCATGAAGGATTCGAGCGTCAGCGGTAAGTATTTCGGCCGCGTGGTAAACCTCGGCCATGTCAGCACCGAGAAGCTCGCCGAAGAGATCGCTCACTCCAGCACCGTGACCAAGGCCGACATCCTCGCTGTTCTCGCAGAGCTCTCCCATGTCATCAAGGAGCACCTCCAGAACTCGATGACCGTAGACCTCGACGGCATCGGAGCCTTCCGGGTAGGACTCAAATCCGAGCCAGCCGACGACGAGAAGTCATTTACTGCCAACAACATCAAGCGCTTCGTGATCAACTATTCGCCCGAGGTGAAGTTCGTTGCCAGCGGAAAGGTCGGAGAGAAGGGACATCGCCTCGGCACCTTTGTCAAGACATTGCTCGACGGGGTCACCGCTGAGCCGTTCATGAAGACCAAGAAGGCCGCCAGCGATTCAACAACATCTACCACGCCCACAACCCCCGAGCCCTAAGACTGTCAAGACTGAGTATTAACCCCGTTACCCTCACCGGAAGCCTTCACCCTATGGAGAGGCAGGCGAGGGGAACCCAAACAAAACAACAAAAACTATGAGTATGAACAAGAAAGAAACCTGGAAGATGATCATCAACATGCTTATCTCCATTCTGACTGCTATAGCCACGACGTTCGGCCTGACATCGTGCGGAATATAAAAGGCAGATAAGCAAATCCGCCGCTTCCCAATTGAGAAACGGCGGATCTTTGTGTGTAAGCCAAAAACTTAAAAAGTAGGGACAATCGGGCTCGAACCGATGACCTCTGCAATGTGACTGCAGCGCTCTAAACCAACTGGGCTATGCCCCTATTAATTTTGTTGCGGGTGCAAAGTTACATGTTTTTTTATTGCCTGCCAAATTTTTCACAAGTTTTTTGTTCATGAAGAATCAAAAAAGACACAAAAAAATATCTCCAATTCGTTTGATAATTCAAATAAATAACGTAACTTTGCAAAGTCAATATTGCAATTATTTCAATTCAAACATCACGAGTATGAAAAAGTATGTATGCACAGTATGCGGATGGGTTTACGACCCCGCAAAAGGTGATCCCGATAACGGTATTCAACCAGGAACAGCATTTGAAGATCTTCCCGAAGACTGGACTTGTCCGGAGTGTGGCGTAGGCAAGGAAGACTTTGAGCCGGAGGACTAAGCCGTGAAGAAGCTTACGGATAAAGTGTCGTGGGTCGGCAAAGTCGACTGGGAGCTCAAGCACTTCCACGGCGACGAGCTGTCCACCCACTTCGGATCAAGCTATAACGCTTACCTCATTCAGGACGAAAAGAACGTGCTCATCGACACCGTCTGGACGCCCTATGACCATGAGTTTGTGGCACATCTCGCCGAGGCCATCGACCTCCACGATATCGACTATATCGTGATGAACCACAACGAGAACGACCACTCCGGCGCGCTGCCGGCTCTGATGAAGCTCATACCCAACACGCCGATCTACTGCACGCGGCAAGGCTCGCAGATCTTGCGTGGCCTCTATCACGAGGAGTACAACTTCGTCACCGTCAAGCAAGGCGACACGCTGAACATCGGTGAGAACACGCTGCACTTCATCGAAGCGCCGATGTGCCACTGGCCCGACACAATGATGACCTATGCCGACAAGGAGCAGATACTCTTCTCCAACGATGTCTTCGGTCAGCATTATGCCACGGAGAGTCTCTACGACGACACGGTGAACCAGCGCGATCTTTTCCGCGAGGCTGAGAAATATTACGCCAACATTCTCAACATCTACAACCCCAACGTCAAACGGAAGGTTGACGAGCTGGTGAAAAAGAATCTGCCGCTAAAGATGATTGCTCCCTCGCACGGAGCCATCTGGACCGATCATATCAAAGATATCCTGGCTTGCTACCAGAAATGGGACGTCAACTATCAGGAAGACCAGATCACGATCATCTACGACACGATGTGGCAGGCTACACGCCGTATGGCCGAAGCCATCGCCGACGGCATTCGTGCCGCACGTCCCCAGACACGCGTCGTGCTCATGAACGCCACAAAGGACGACAAGAACGACATACTCCTGGAGACCTTCCACTCGCGCGAGATTCTCGTAGGCTGTCCTACCGTCAACCTCGGCATGACTTATGCCATTGCCGGCATCTTGGAGATGATCCACGGCATGCGGTTCAAAGGCAAGAAGGCTGCCGTCTTCTCCAGCTTCGGATGGGGCGGCGGCGCAGAGAAGCGCATCCAACAGCGTTTGGAGGAAGCCGGATTCGAGATTGCGGCGCAACCGCTCAAGGTGAAATGGGCTCCCGACAGCGACGCTGAGAAGGAATGCCGCGAATGGGGCAAGGCGCTCTGCTGAACGCCGCGACTTCCTTTCCGGATGAGGAGTCTCATTGAGAAAGAAACGACTCAGATATATCAGGGCGGTTCCCACAGCAGGAACCGCCCTTTTAAGTAACGACAAAATGAACATAACCTACAGGAAAGTCTTCTCTCTTTGGCTATGCCTTCTGTTTGTTTTCGCAAGCTGTAGCAACAAGCCGAAAGCCGTTCATCAGGTGAGCGACTTGCCGGGGAGCAAGATCGGCGTGCAGCTCGGTACCACGGCCGACACGAAGGTGTCGGGCATGGAGCATGACAAGGCCGGCACACAGATTGAACGGTTCACGAAGACCGCCGATGCCGTTCAGGCGCTGCTCCAGGGCAAGCTGAGCTGTGTCGTGGAGGACGAGCAGCCGGCGCGCGCCTTCGTGGGTCAGAACGAGGGGCTCGTCCTCCTGCCGAAGGCCTACAGCCGGGAGGACTATGCTTTCTGCGTGGCCAAGGGGCGGCGCGACCTCACGGAACGGATCAATCACGCCCTGACGCTGCTTCGCAATGACGGAACCCTTGAAGCCATCGTCAGCCGACATATCAAGGACAAGATCGGGGTAGCTTACCAGCCCAAGGCCATAGGACGGCCCAACGGCCGGCTCATCGTGGCGACGAACGCCACGTTCCAGCCGTACGAATATTATGAGAACGGGCGTGTCGTCGGAATAGACATCGACATCATGCAGGCGGTGGCCGACGTGCTCGGCATGACGCTGCAGGTGGAGGACATGAACTTCGACGCTGTCGTGACCTCTGTCCAGACGGGCAAGGCCGATGTCGGTGCGGCGGCTCTGACAGTGACGCCCGACCGGCTGCGCAACGTGAACTTCACCCTTCCCTACGCCCGGAGCCGGCAAGTCATCATCGTGAAGAGTCAGAAAACCACAGCCAGGCAGCAGAGCCTCGCGCAGAAGTTCCGGCAAGACTTTGTCGTGGAGGGACGTTACCTCTATCTGCTGCAAGGCCTGGGCAACACGATCATCATCACCCTTTTCGCCATCCTCATCTCCCTCTGCCTCGGATCGCTCATCGCCATCGTGCGCACGACGCATGACCGCACGGGGCGTTACACCATCCTCAACGCGCTGTGCAAGCTCTACCTTGTCATCATCCGCGGCACGCCGACGATGGTACAGCTCCTTATCATCTATTATGTCATCTTCGCTGCCGCCGACGTGAGCAAGGTGCTCGTGGCCATCGTGGCTTTCGGCCTCAACTCAGCGGCTTACATGGCAGAGGTGGTGCGTGGCGGCATTATGTCCATCGACCGCGGGCAGCATGAGGCCGGACGCTCGTTAGGACTGAGCTACAGTCAGACGATGCGCCTCATCATCCTACCGCAGGCGTTCAAGAACGTGCTGCCCGCCATCGGCAATGAGCTCATCACGCTCCTCAAAGAGACATCAATCAGCGGATATATCGGACTTGTCGACCTGACAAAAGGCAGCGACATCATTCGAAGCATCACCTACGATGCCATCCTGCCCTTAGGGGTCGTGGCCATCATCTACCTCGCCATCGTGCTCTCGCTCTCGTCAGCGGTCAGTGCCGTAGAAAAGAAACTCAGGAAAAATGAAAGATAACAAAAAGATGATTGACAACCACCCCACTGAACAGAACCGCAAGGGGAAGACGCTCATCAGCGTGAAGCACCTCTGCAAGGCTTTCGGCGACCATGTCGTGCTCCGCGACATCAGCACGACAATCAACGAGGGCGAGGTCGTGGCCATCATCGGGCCATCGGGCTGCGGCAAGTCGACATTCCTCCGCAGCCTGAACCTCCTCGAGCGTCCTACCTCCGGCACAATCCTCTTCGAGGGGACAGACATCACCTCACCGGAAATAGACATCAACAAGATGCGGGAGCGCATTGGCATGGTGTTCCAGCAGTTCAACCTCTTCCCGAACATGACGATCCGACGGAACATCATGCTCGCCCCTGTCACGTTGGGAAAGATGTCGAAGCAGGAGGCTTCGGCAACGGCCGACCGACTGCTCGAGCGCGTGGGACTGGCTGACGAGGCAGAAGAGTGGCCCGACAGTCTCTCGGGCGGTCAGCGCCAGCGTGTCGCCATAGCCCGGGCATTAGCCATGAACCCCGACGTGATGCTCTTCGACGAACCGACATCAGCCCTCGACCCGGAAATGGTAGGCGAGGTGTTGCAGATCATGCGCGACCTGGCACACGACGGCATGACGATGGTCGTAGTGACCCACGAGATGTCGTTTGCCCGTGATGTCGCTTCCCGCGTCCTCTTCTTCAATGGCGGTGTCATCGAAGAGGAGGGGCTGCCCGATGCGCTCTTCGGCAACCCGAAGTCGGAACGGCTAAAGGCCTTTCTCAAAGCATAGGGCTATACCGGAAGGAATTCGCTGGACAGTGACCGGAAACGGCACGGATCTTAAAAATGGTTATCCATTTCTCTCAGGAATTTGTTCAGAAGGAAAGTGAGGAAATAAGGGAACGTATAGAATCGGCCGTTGAACCCAATGACGGATAGATTCTGTTCCCCTATCTGTCGTGCTTCTCTAAAGGCCAAAGGCCTCTCAGCGATCTCAGCCTCTCACACGTATCATCTCTGCGGCTCAATAAACTCTGCGGCTCTGCGCGAGAAAAAAACTCCCAACTAAACAACTCCCAACTAAACAACTCCCAACTATTCATGAATGTCTTTCACGGCTCTTCCCGAAGGCTCGTTCATGTTCTTGAAGGCGGCATCCCAGGCAAGGGCCTCAGCCGTAGAGCATGCCACACTCGGCACGCTCGGTACAGAACGGGCGGCGCTGTCAGAGGGGAAGTGCTCGGCGAAGATCGAACGATAATAATACTCCTCCTTGTTGCGCGGCGGATTGATGGGGAAACGCTCAGCGGCATGCGCCATCTGCTCGTCGCTCACCGCTGATGCCGTCACTTCCTTCAAGGTATCGATCCAGGAGTAGCCCACACCGTCGGAGAATTGTTCTTTTTGTCGCCATGCAATCTCTTCCGGCAGCATGTCGGAGAAGGCATCGCGCACCACCTTCTTCTCTATCTCTTTGCCCGGGCACATCTTGTAACTTGGATCGATGGTCATGGCCACATCGAGGAACTCCTTGTCGAGGAACGGCACACGCCCCTCCACGCCCCAGGCAGCGAGGCTCTTGTTGGCACGCAGACAGTCGTACTGGTAGAGCTTGGACAGTTTGCGCACTGTCTCCTTGTGGAACTCCTCCGGCGACGGAGCCTTGTGGAAATAGAGATAGCCACCGAAGATCTCGTCGGCTCCCTCACCCGAGAGCACCATCTTGATGCCCATCGATTTGATGACACGCGCTAAGAGGTACATCGGCGTAGAGGCACGCACGGTCGTTACATCGTAAGTCTCGATGAAATAGATGACATCGCGGATGGCGTCGAGACCTTCCTGGATGGTATAGTTGATCTCGTGATGCACGGTACCGATATAGTCGGCCACGAGCTTTGCCTTGGCTAAGTCGGGCGCACCTTTCAAGCCGACGGCAAAGCTGTGGAGCCTCGGCCACCAGGCCGGCGACGTGCTGTCGGTCTCCACGCGCTTCCCCGCGTAACGGGCCGCGATGGCGGAGATGACACTCGAGTCGAGACCTCCGGAGAGTAGCACGCCGTAAGGCACATCGCTCATGAGCTGACGTTTCACGGCTCCCATGAGGCTCTGGCGAATTTCCTCCACCGCCTGACCATAGGACACCTCGCTCTTGGGACGAGTCTTGCCTTCCATCCACGAGCGTGAGTACCAGCGCTGCATGCCCTTGTCTGCCTCCTTGCTCCAATAGTAATGGCCGGGGAGGAACTGCTCGTAACGGTCGCACTGTCCTTCGAGGGCTTTGAGCTCTGAGGCGACATACACCTTGCCGTCTCGGTCGTAGCCTATATAAAGAGGTATGACACCGATGGGGTCGCGGGCCACAAAGAACGATCCGTCCTCCACGTCGTAGAGCGCAAAGGCAAAGATGCCGGAGAGCTTCTCGAGAAGCGACACCGGCGAAGCCTGCCTGTTGCCCGACTTCCATTCGCGATAGAGGGCAAGGATGACCTCACAGTCGGAACCGGTCTGATACTGGTACTCCTTCGTCGTAGCACGGATGTCCTTATGGTTGTAGATCTCGCCATTGACGGCGAGCACCTGCTTCTTGTCAGGCGCGAAAAGGGGCTGGCGGCCGCTCTCGGGGTCAACGATGGACAGGCGCTCATGACAAAGAATGGCCGTGGGGCCTGTATAGATACCGCTCCAGTCGGGACCGCGGTGACGAATCTTCTGACTCATGCGGAGCGCTTTCTGACGCAGCTCCGGTGTCTGCTCCTGAATATTGAATATTCCTACAATTCCACACATAATCTCTTTCTCTATTTATAAAACCTATGTTACTCACTTATTGGTTGTGCTTGCAAAATTACAACATTAATAGATAACAAACAAGCAAAACGACAATTATTTTATAAATAAAGTGACATTATGTATATAGCAAAGGATTAAAAGTCCCTGCAACAGAGACAATATCTACAAAGATTGACTTTGTTGCAGGGACCTTTTCTTTTTTCAAGGGTTATTCTCCTTTTTTAGGATTGCTACCGCTTATGCGGAACCTTAGTATCCCGGGTTCTGCACGAGGTTAGGATCGATCTGAATCTGGTCGAGGGGAATGGCAAGCCAGTAGCTCTTCGGGGCCACGAACTTAGAACGGTCCACCTCCGTGCCATCGTTCATCGTCGTCACCTTATAGAACTGCTCAGCGGTCGTGCCACTGATGGTCCATGCCTTCTCCTTGGGGCACAGTACCTTCTCGGCAATCTTCCAGCGGCGGATGTCGTGGAAACGGCGGCCTTCCATGGCAAGCTCATTGGAACGCTCGTCGTGGATGACGCTGCGCAAGGTTGCCTCATCCGTCGGGATGCCACCGACATAGCTCCACGACTTTTCAAACGTGGGCATACCGCAACGTGCGCGGATCTTGTCGAGATAAGCGAGGCTCTGGGCACTCAACGTGTGGTTGTACTCAAAGTCGGCCTCTACATAATCAAGGTAGAGCTCGGCCAGGCGCAGGTATGGGAAGACAAACTTGTTGTAAGTGAACTTCTTGTTCGACTCGGTATACGTATCTTTCTGCGACACCCATTTCTGACAATAGTAACCGTTGTCGCCTAAATACTCATCCGACTCATTGCCATAGCAGGTCTGCGGCTCGCCTTTGCGGCACTTGAGCATGATCGTGCCGTTGCCAATCTCGTAAGCGCCACGGTCGAAGCCAATGCAGGCATAAAAGCGCGGGGAACGATGGGTGTTGATGACCGAAGTCTTCTCGTTGGGATAGAACGGCGATGCCACGAGCGTCTCGGGATCCAGATTCTTCGTGTCGGGATCGACATCCCAGGGCAGACCTTTATCGGTAAAGAAGCGCGTCACGCAGCTCCAGGTCGGGAAGACATACCCCCGGAAGCCGTTGGCACTGTACTTGCCGTTCTTCAAGCCATAGCGGGGGCCGATACTCTTAACAGTATAAGATATGGTACTCTGGTTTGACAAACCAAACAAGATCTCGTCCCAGTTGTTGAACGACGGTGAGCTTGTCGGTCCTACAAATGCCTCGTGATAGTTTTTCGCGCCGGTCACGAAATCGGTTGTCGATCCCCCATAAAGCTTGTATCCGTTGCTCTCACAAAGCTTGATGGCCTCGGCAGCGGCATCCATGGCGCGCTTCCACTTCTCACGGTCGTAAGTGAGACTCACGAGCGGCGTACCGTCCGGGTTCTTGAAGTCGGAATAGAAGTCGGTGTTGCCGTTTACCAAAGGCGAGGCGGCATAGAGCAGCAGGCGTGCCTTGAAGCCTAAGGCCGCCGCTGCTGAGCCGCGGTCCTTCTCCGAGCTCGTCCTCACGGCGGGCAGGAGCTGCGCAGCCTTGTCGTAGCAACCGGCTATGAAGTTGACACACGAGTCGTAAGGCTCACGGGTGAGCGTACTGGGCAGATTGGTGCCGTTTGCCTCCTTGACAATGAATGTCGGCCCATAATATTCGAGCATGATCTGATGATAATAACCGATGAGGAACTACGCTTCTCCCTTCCAGGTCTTGAGGTTGTCGGCCGTAATGTCGGGCACATTATCGAGATTGTTGAGCACGTCGTAGCAGTTGCGCACTGCGCCCCAGATGTCCTCTTTCACCGCCCCTGTGGGATAGCTGGAAGCTGTGTTGCTCCACAATCCAAAGAACGTGCTTGAAGGCGACTCCATGCCATTGATCAAACTTTTATAATGGAACCATCGGGTTGTGCCGCGATGCCCCATGGCAAGATCATCACCGCCCGTAAAGTCGGGGAAGTGCTGCGGGTGCATATAGTCGGGTATGCTCTTGTAGAGCGACTGTACCATCTTCTCAGCCTGTACCTGCGTCTTGTAGATGTCGTCAGTTGTAGGATTGCTCTCGGGCACGACATCGAGGAAATCGCAGGCCGTGAAAAGCGAGAGGGCAAGCAGACAAAGACTGACGCGAATATATTTTATTGTCATAACTTCTATATTTTTAATATACTTATAGAGACATCAATTAATATACTTAGAGCCATCAATTGCTTTAATGACTACTTATTAATAATGGAACTGTATGCCGACCTTAACGGTGCGCTGCAATGGGTATTTGAGGCCGGTGCCTCCACCCAATTCCGGATCCCAGTGCTTGAACGGGGAGAAGGTCAGGAGATTGGATCCTGAGACGTACGCTCGGATCCATTTATTAAAGGTGTAGCCCACTTCAGCCGTCTTGAGCCTCAGATAGTTTCCGCTGCGCAGATAAAAAGAGCTTGCCTGACTGTCGTTGTTCACATACGAGGTAGACAGTCGCGGATAAGCGGCATCAGCACGGTTATTGGTCTCCGACCAATGGTCATCAACGATAAATTGGGCGATGCCGTAACCGTCCGACGTATTATCGACGAAAGGCTGTATGCCGCTCATGAGCAGACTGACCTTGGCCGCTCCCTGGAAGAAGCAAGAGAAGTCCCATTTCTTAAAGGTCACCGTCGTGCCGAAGCCATAGATAATCTCCGGGATGGTAGGATTGCCAATAGTCGTCACGTCGTTGAGGTCAATCTTGTTGTCGCCGTTGAGATCCTTATATTTAATGTTGCCGACGGTGTAGCTTGAGCCAAGCTCCTGCTTCGGACTGTTGTCAATCTCTTCCTGTGAGGTGAAGAGCCCTTCGGCCACGAGCCCGCGTATGCTGTTGATAGGATGGCCGATGCGCGAATAGTAGTCGGCCACATTCGTTGGCTCGTCGCAGGCCGTGATCTCATTGTGCGCATACGTGAAAGTACCGTTCACGCGGACGGTGAAGTCCTTGTTGAACACCTGCGTATAGTTGGCCCTCATGTCAAAACCTCTGTTCTTCACGGCACCGATGTTAGCCCACGGGAGCTTGCCTCCGAACCCGGCGACAGAAAGAATGCTCTGGCGCTGCATGAAGATGCCGTCGCGTTTCTCATGGAAGAAGTCGATGGTGAAGTCGAGATGATGGAACAGGCTCAGATCCACACCGATGTTTGTCTTGTACGATTTCTCCCAAGAAGCATCCACGTTTCCGTAGTTGGTGATGGAAGGCACGGAAGGGTTGGAATAAGCATCCCCGAACCACCAGGCTCCTCCGGTCGACATATCCACAGTGGTTACATAAGGGAAGCGTGCGGAGAGCGCGTCGTTACCCACTACACCATAGGATCCACGGATCTTCAGATTGTTGATATACGGCTTGAGAGGCTTGAAGAACTTCTCGTGCGAGAGCGTCCAACCGGCAGCTACAGCCGGGAAGAAGCCGAATCGATGCCCTTTGCGGAAGTTCTCGGAGCCGTTGTATCCGAAGGTGAGCTCCAGGAAGTAGCGCATGTCGTAGTTGTAGGTGGCACGTCCGGCAAGCCCTTGCTCACGGTAAGGCAGCAAGTCATATTCGTCGCCGCCGTCCTTCACTTGCTTCGTTTCTTTCATGTGATAGACGAACGTAGCGCCCACATCGTGCTTGCCGAACTTGCGTGCATAGTCTATCTTGGCTTGCAAAGACCAGACACTTGTCGTCGGGTCGCGGCCGGAGTTGGACTTCAGGTATGGCTCTCCGGCATCACCAATCGACTCGGTATTGAACTGGTACTGCCCATTCTCGTCCACCGTGTAATCGTCAAGAATACGATAATAGAAAGGCACAGTCCAGTGGTCGAGCCAGTTGAAACTATAATTGTAGAAGGAAGCCAGACCGCTGGCTTTCAGTCCCGGTGTGATCATGCTCAAGTCTTGCTCCACATTGAACGCCGTTGTAGAATAGACATAGTTGCGCTCGGTATAGCCGGTGCTCAGCCGTGCCAACGGATTGGTCTGTATACCGCCCACACCCTGCTTCGTCGAGTTGCCATAGCGTGTATAGGTGTCGCCGGGCTCGGAAGGCAGGACAGCCGGGAACGCGACGGGATTGACACGCATCGTATAATAGAAGAGGTTGGAGATGCTCTCCTTGGGACCATGATAATAGAAAAGCTGCGTGTTCATGTTGAGTCCCACCTTCGTGGTTCGCGTCAGGTTGGCCGTGACGTTGCTTTGGAAGAAGTATTTGCGGGTTCTCAACGACACGTCAAGGGCGGAGAGATCAGTCGGCTTCTTGACGATGCCATTCTCATAATAGATGCCGGCATTGAGGTAATAGGTCAGAAACTTGCTGCCGCCCCTCATGTTGATGTCAAGGTTCTGGTTCATGGTATAGTCTTTGAAAAGCATGCTGTACCAGTCGTTGTCGGGGAATATATAAGGGTTGGCGTGCGTCCGCGTTTTCTCTATTTTGTCGTCGCTGAAAGGTGCCGTGTAGGTTGTGCCTGCTGCCTGGGCATCATTGTACGAAGCCTCATTGAACATCTGCATATAGGTCACACCGTCTGCTATATCCTGCACGCGGGTAGGCATGGAGACCGTGTTGTCGAACCGGATGTTCACCTTCATCTTCTCAGAGAGGTTGCCGAGCTTCGTGTTTACCAGGATGACACCGTTGGCACCCCGGGAGCCGTAAAGCGAGGTAGCGGTTGCGTCTTTCAGCACGGAGAACGATTCGATCGACTCGGGGGGAATGTTGTTGAGCATCGTGGCGTTGATCTCCACGCCGTCGAGCAGGATGAGCGGAGCGGTGCTTGAACCGAAGGTGGAGACACCGCGGATATAGAACGACGCGTTGTCGTAGCCCGGCTCTCCACTTGTCTGGCGCGCAATGATACGGGGATATTGCCGGCAAACGATGTCGTCAGCGAGCTGGAGGTGATTCTCAGATCCTCAGGCTTCACGGCCTGCACGGCACCGACGAGCGACTCTTTCTTCTGTTTGCCGAATCCGACAACGACCACCTCGTCGAGCGTCTTGTTGTCCGGAATGAGGGAGATGGAGACAAACTGCCGGCCCTTGAGCTTGATGTCGCGCGACTGATAGCCGATATAAGAGATCTCCAACGTCGCGTTAGGATCAGCAGGGGCCTTGAGCGAGAAAGTACCGTCGGCAGCGGTTACCGCTGCGGCACTACCGTCTGAATATTTCACCACGGCACCCGTGATAGCCTCACCGTTCTCGTCGCCAATAAAGCCATGGACTACACCCTTAGCGGTCTGTTGAACCACGTCCGGCGTTTCTGAAGGCGAGACAGAAGCAGCCTGGGCATGCAGCGTGCCAAAAGTTAACATACCGGCTAACAATGAGCCGATAGGAAATGAACCAAAAGGAACAATAGGTATAGGCCTAAATCTTTGTTCATTCATTTGCATTAGTTTTAGAATATAAAGAATAAGATAAATCGATATTAATTTGTAAGCAAAATTATAACAAAATAATCAATAATACTCAATAATAGATTTAATTTTATAATATTTTAAGAGTAATTGATTGTATATCGAAACAGAAAGGTTTCAACAAGTATCAAAAAAAAGACGCGTGGCAAACGGATTAATCCGTCATGCCACGCGTCTCTGTATATTCTGAAAGTTCTTCAATTCATGCTTTAAGCACCGGCAAGACCACGAGAGTTGATCAGTGCCTCACCGTAGTTGGTCATTGCATTGGCGTAGAACTCCGTGAAGCGCTTCACCTGTGCTTTGATGTTCATCATAATCTTTTTCATAATTGTTATCCTTTCTACATTAATTAATACTACGGGGCTCGCTTGCCCCATCATTACATACTATTTATATCATTCGCCTTATTACAAGGCTACGTTATCACTTAACGCACTGCAAAGTTAGTGCTTTTTCCTTGCTCTATGACTTTTTGTCACTCCCAACTTACAAATAAGCCTGTTTTCTTGACTACAATCAATAAAGTGAGGAGCAATATAGTTAGGAGTTAGGAATTAGGAGTTAGGAGTTAGTTGACGCTGTAACTCCTATCTCCTAACTACTAACTACTAACTACTTCAGCTCCGGTATCTTCACCACCTGCATATCTGTATAGACGAGGTTCTCACCGGCCATACCCCAGATGAACGTATAGTTGCTGGTGCCGGCAGCACAGTGGATGCTCCACTCGGGGTTGATGACTGCCTGCTCATTGTTCATCCACATCGTGCGCGTTTCCTGCGGCTGACCCATGATGTGACAGATCTTCTGGCCATCAGGCACATTGAAGTAGAAATAGGTCTCCATACGGCGGAGATGGGTGTGAGCCGGCATCGTGTTCCATACCGATCCTGACTTCAGTTCGGTGATACCCATCTGCAGCTGACAGGTGCGCACGCCGGCCACCCCGTCGATGATGACCTGATGGATGACACGGTCGTTGCTCTCGGCCGCGCTCCCCGCTTTGATGTTGTTGGCATGCTTGAGGTCGACCTTCACGGTAGGATAACCGACATGGGCGCAGGCCGAGTTCATATAGAACTTGGCAGGTTTATGCGCATCTTTGCTCGCCACCGTGATGTCCTTGACGCCTCTGCCGACATAGAGCGCCTCTTCGAAGCCGAGGTCGTAGCGCTTTCCGTCGACGGTGACGGTGCCCTCACCCCCTACATTGATGATGCCGAGCTCCCGGTTGTCGAGGAGGTTACGGCCGTTTGTTCCCTTTGACGCATCGACATAGAGCGGAGCGATAGAGGTGAGTTTCAGCGGTGTCGCCGTAGGCTCGGCACCGCCGATGAGGAACCGGTCGAACATCGTGTAGGTCCAGTTGACCTCACCCGGTGCAAAGACCTTCTCGATAAGAAACTCGCCACGCATACGCTGGGTATCGTAGTGCTTGGCATCCATCGGGTTGCACGCATATCTCACATTATAATAGGTGTAGCTGTTCTCAGCCTTCACCTCATAACCTTTCCAGCAGCCTTGTGCGGTGGCTGCTGCGGCAGCAAAGACCACTGCCATAGATAAAAGTATTTTCTTCATATTTTCGTTGTTTTTGATTTTTCAGGGGGTTGGGCAGTCACTATGTGACTGCTTACTCAACAATTCAGCGACGCTGACGCGACAACTGGCGACGCTTTTTCAACAATTCAGCGACACCGGCCTACCCTTTCACGATCCTTCTGCGGTTGATAACCATCATCACAACCGTGATGGCAGTAAGGACCGCCATGCCGACATACTTGGCATATTTCGTGAGGGCATAGATGACGTACCCGATGAGCGACGAGGCAAAATCCATGCTGCCGGCCTGGAACCCGTCGGGCACGCGTGCGGCCTTGTCCTGCGTCTGGGCGTAAACGGCGGAGGCTGCCTTCGTGAAGTCAGGAGCCATATCGGTGACGAACCACAGGCCGAGAAGCAGCGCCACCAGGCCAATGAGATAAGTCTTCACCACGTTACCTTTCGTATAAGGCAGCATCATCGGGAAGAGGTAGAACAGACCGGCGAGGGAAGCAAGGGGCAGAAACTGGTTGCCGGGGAGGACAACGGACACGATGATATAGGTCGGGATCAGGAAGAGCGTGCAGACAAGGGCCGTAGGATGGCCGATGACCAGCGCCGGGCTCATGCCGATATGGATCTTCTTTCCGTTAAACTTCTTGGCGATCACCTCTTTCGTCTTGTCGGAGATAGGCATCAGACCGTCGATGAAGAGCTTCGTGATACGCGGGATGAGCTCCATCACGGCACCCATCGTGACACCGAGGAAGAGCACGTCCTTGATGACCTTGAAGGCTCCTAACGTCTTATAGTCGCCGACATGCGCCACGGCCGCGATGACCATACCCACGATGACACCGAGGACAAGGGGCTCGCCGAGCACGCCAAACTTCTTCTTCAGACCCTCGGCATCGACATTGAGCTTGTCGAAACCCGGAATGCGGTCCAGGAGCCACCCCAGGCCGATGGCAAACGGCGTGAAACTCTGGCAGAAAGGTTGTGGCACGGAGATGCCCGGAAGATCGTAATATTGCTGAAACCTGTCGGCCGTCAGGTCGGCCATGACAAGGGTGAAGATGTAACACACGATGGCTGCGAAATACCCCCAGAGAAGGCTCTCGTCGAAGACAAAATAGACCACGGCACCGATGAAGGCAAAATGCCAGTAGTTCCACAGGTCGATGTTGACAGTACGCGTAGTCTTGGTGATGATCATGAGGAAGTTGATGCCAAGACAGACGGGGATGATGAGGGCACCCACAGCGGTGTTGTAAGCCACAGAAGCGGCAGCGGGCCAGCCCATGTCGAAGACGCTGAGATTGAGCGAGAAGATGTTCTCAATGGCTTGTAACGGATCCTTGAAATTGTCGGTCAGCAACGCCGTGACGATGCCCAGACCCACGAAGCCCACTCCGACATAAAGACCCGACTTAAGGGCCTTGCCAAACTTCATGCCGATGCAGAGACCGATAATGGTGAAGATGATAGGCATCATCACCGATGCACCCAACTGGATGATGTAGTTGAAAATGTTCATATCTGTTTGATTGTTTTATTGCATGCCTTACGTCTAAGAGTACGTTTTCAAGGGGTAGCTTACGTAACCGCAAAGGTAGGTATAAAATTTGTCGCGCATGTTAACTATTGTATAAAAGAGGTACAATATTGTACAAAAAGAGCATAAACTACGGGCTCACTGACTCTCCTCGCTTCTTTCTTCGCTTATTTTTCATGACGCTTCATCCTGCATTTATCTAAATTTATTTTACAAAAAGTAAAAACTTAGGACATTGGGAATGGTACGAAATAGAACGCGAAAGGGAGGTTTGGAAGCCAAAAACGAGTTTTTTGGATGAGGGAAAGGGATAGAAAACCGACCTTTAACGGTTAGGTCACCCACCTTTAACGGTTAGGTCACTGACCTAACTGCGTTAGGTAAGCAACACTACTACGGTTAGGTAGGTGAGACAACCGTAGTAAGGTCAGCTGTCAGAAAGGAACAAGAATGACTTCAGAAAGGATAACGCATATAAACAACTGATTAATAACACTTTACCAACTCGCCTCATAATCGCGATATTTTCGCCCGACCCCATGCTCGTTTGAAAAAAATCGATTCTCAGCGGGGGTTGCGCAAAAAATATTTTGACATTACGATCCTTTTTCCCCTCAGGGCAGCATATTTGGCAGTCCCTTGTGGATTCGCCCGCACTTTGGAAACGGTAATTCGGCTGTTTCCTGCTACCTTTCAACAACGATTAGGAAACAGAAAGCATCACTTTGGGACATACACCCATTTTAAGCAAGAAAAACAAGTCTTTCTTTTGTCGTCTGACACGTTTACCGTATCTTTGCAGCATGGCAAGAATCGATATGCAGCAACTGCGGTACGACATCTATAATATTGTCGGACAGATACCACGTGGACGTGTGCTCACCTATGGCGACCTCGCACGGCTGGCCGGTTGTCCCAATCTATCGCGACAAGTCGGACACCTGCTGTCCACAGTGCCTTCGTATCTCCACTTACCTTGCCATCGTGTCGTCAATGCCGTAGGGCGTCTCGCACCCCACTGGCCTGAACAACAAAGGTTGTTGGAGGCTGAGGGTGTGACGGTAGAGACCGGCAAGGACGGTACTCCGAGGATCCGTGTGAAGGATTATCGCTGGATGATATCGGTCAACAACTTCATGTAACCCATTGTCTCGATTGCTTATGGACGACCGCTTACGACATCTGCTTATCAGTCTTGCCGACCGTTATGAAACGGCAGCTTTCCTTAACCATGATCCTTCGTGGTTCATGCATCAGATGACAGACGCGCGCGACCAGGAGACGGCGGCATTCCTCGCCATGTGTCTGAGCTTCGGTTCCAGAAGGCAGTTCCTCCCCAAGATAGCACAGCTGTTGAGAATGGCCGACGGAAAGCCTTACGACTGGATTGCCGGCGACGGTTATAAGAAAGACATCTGTCCGACACCGCAATGTTTCTACCGCCTCTATACCTGCAAGGACATCTACCGCCTGCTCACCGCGATTCACGAACTCTTCCAACAGTACGGCTCGCTAAGGTCTATGGCCAAGGATGCCGCAACGCACGCCTCCGCCGAATGCACTGACGTGGATTCGGTGCTCGTAGCCTTTTCTACATTCTTTCGCGAGCGCGGCATCAAAGGGCTGGTGCCGGCACCTTACACTTCGGCGTGTAAGCGGCCTTGTATGTTCCTGCGGTGGATGGTGCGCGACGCATCGCCCGTAGACTTAGGCCTATGGAGCTCCTTTATTGACAAAGCACATCTCTATATACCCCTCGACACCCACGTGATGCAGACAGCCGCCAGATTGAAGATTGCTGATCTAAAAACGGCAGGATGGAAAGCCGTTTCCCTGCTTACCACACAGATGAGCGATGTTTTTCCCGGCGACCCAGCTCGCGCAGACTACGCACTTTATGGCTATGACGTAGCACAAAAAACTAAACCCTAATATAATCACATTCATCCTTTAAGACGTAAATAGAAGAAATGCCGTATATTTTCCTTCTTAACAGGAAGGTAAGGTAATGCAACGCAACGCAAAGTTCGTATCAAAAAACAGATTAATGAGCAGCTTTAACCGCAGAATAGCAGCCACTGTTATCAAATAAATTCAGCATTCTCCCAATCTGTCGCAGTTGGAAGGTCTGCGACAAAATAATGAATTTCCCTTTTTGTCGCACATAATAAATAACTTGTTGAATATAAAAGACATATACGAGACACTTTATAGTCATATTTTAAGCACCCAAATAGCTGTTAAGGCAAAAATAATCTACAAAAGAAGCTATTATGTAATAATAAAATCACAAAAGGCTCAAGAACTTCCCTATATGTCGCCAACTTGTTCCCTATTTGTCGCTGTTAACATTAATTAGTTCCCTATTTGTCGCAGGAATGTTCCCAATCTGTCGCAAGCAGGTTCCCTATTTGTCGCACCAGCTTCCCAAAGTGTCTCCGAACAGGCATTAGCGAAATTGGTAATCAGTAAGTTACGGTTCTCTACTAATCAAAGATACTATTGATATACATATAAAGATAACTATCTTCGGATAAGTTTTATCTAATAATATATTGTTTTTTTGATTTTCCGTTGCTCGTTTCCAGTCCTTTTTCTTTTCTCCTTTCAATTATTTTTTTGCTCGTTAAAGTTTTCTGCATCTTTTTGTTTCTTTCTTTTTCAATTTCTTATGCAGTTTTAGTTTACCCTTTTATATATATATTTACGTATACAATTAAATAAACCAATATATGCACATATGTTTTTCTTTCCCATATTTACATAACCATATATCCATATATATATGAAACATATGCAAGCTTGTATATATACATACACATACATATACATTTATATATTCAAGTATTGTTTTGATATTACTATATATCTACATATATATAAAAACACATATACAAATAAAGACGTATAAAAATATACATATACTATAACTCCTTTAATTCTTTTACTCCTTTATTATCACTCCTTCTACCCCATTTTATCGTCTTTGTTATTGCCCTGTGTTTCAGGCTATTTATTGATTTCTTTATTATATATACATATGTATGTATTTGTATAAATATATACTCTATTTTTCTTTTTTGCCCATTTCATCGAATCTTTTTTGATTATCTATTTCTAATGATATATAAACATGTACATAAATAAACATATGTGTAAACATTACTTGTTGTAAGTATATATATAACCATGTATACAAAGATATACATATTTCTATGTTCTTTTATTTTTATCAATAAAAAGTTCTCTATTTATTTGTTCATCTAAATATTTATGCCTAAATTTGCACATGTAATCATTTACAGTTATGTTTGTGTCTTTATATAATTATGTATATGTACGCATGAATATTTCTTTATATGATTATATATGTATTTACCTACATATTTGATAATGTATATAATGTTTCTCGACTATGAAGAATAGAAAAATCGTTTTCGCAAATCAAAAAGGCGGTGTGGGAAAATCTACACTTTGTATTCTCTTCGCCAACTATCTTGCTTGGAAGAAGCAACAGGTATGCGTTATTGATACCGACTTGCAGAAGACTATCAAGATGCAGCGTAAGAAGGATATTGAGCTCTACTCCACCCTTGAGCCTCCTTATGAAGTTCAAGACTTTGATGTGCAGGCACCAGAGATCATGCAGCAGCTTATGGATTCGGCTTCAGAGACCGACGGGTTTGTGCTTTTCGATTCTCCGGGCAATGTATCGGAAGATGGCCTGGTTCCCTTATTCACTAATGCGGATTTCATAGTCTGCCCTTATGAATATGAGGAAAAGACGCTCGACTCCACCGGCACATTCGTTCAGGTGATCAATGCGCTTCGGGCCGCTACTCCTCAAATGTCGGCCAAGCTCTTTTTTGTGCCTAACCGTATTGATGTGCGTATCGGTACTGCTGATGAGCTTCGGATGTGGAAACAGACTGACGCTATCTTCAAGCAGTTAGGCGCTGTTACTCCGAGAATCACTGCCCGTGCCTCTTTGAAGCGTATCAATACTTTGGAGATCACGCCTTCCCAGCGTGATGCGGTGAAACTCGCTTTCGACTTCATGATCCGAAGGATGAAAGAATAAATAAATGTATATACAAATATATATTCATATATTTCTTATCTTATTTATATAAACACCTATTCGTATAAACAAATATATATTATGGCTGATAGAACGAAGAAAACAAAAGTGACGTTACCAGGGAGTTTGGCTGATCTTGTGAGAGATCTTCAAGATGGCGGTAATGTCAACGGAAAATCAAATCAGGAACAAACTCCTGTTGAGCCTTCTGATAAGGCTGAATCTACTCCACCCCCCTCGGCTCCTGTACAGGCAACGCCCGCTCAGAGCGATAAGGAGCGCCCTGACGTGGAAAGGGCTGGCTATCAGGCTGAAGCAACATTAGGCACCGATAATGTTTCGGAAGCGGGGAGCAGTGAGCGCGTCAATCGTCCGATAGGCGCTGATCGTCAACAAACCAACAGTTCTGACGACCGTATCCAGCGTGGACGGCCGCAAAAGGAGAACACGATGAAAGAATATCATGTTCAGAAAGATGACTCTGCTGATTCCTGGGACCTCTTCCTCGACCTGGCCAAACAGTACAAGACCGGCGGCGGCCGTCCCGCGACCATTTATATTGATCCTGCGTTGAAGAACATCCTTGACCGCTTGAAGTATCCTTTGTCGCTTACCACGTCAGCCATGCTCTCCAGCATCGTTGCCCGTTTTATCTACGATCATGAGGACGATGTCCGTAAGGCCATTTTCTCGCAGAATATTTTTTAGTACAATATTCAACAACGTTGGTTCCCCTCTCCCCTACCCTCTTTCCGCCGTTGTCCGTACTCATGGATGTTAACAAACTGTCATCGTACAGAGTTGTGTAGACGTAACTGTATGTGTTGTCGTTTTCCATACACGGAGCGGCAGATAATTACCCAAGCCCCAGTCTGCCTGAGCAAACCTCATGCAGACTGGGGTTAACGTATCGGCTTTCCACGACATGTGGTTGTAAAATTTCGCATCGGTTTTCCACGGCTTTCGCTCGCTTGGCGTGATGTTCTTCGTGTACATTCCGATCCTCTTGCAGGGTGCGGACAGGTAGGGTTAGAGGCTCGAAAAGAATCAATTCTCAGTGAGGGTTCCTGAATAAATATCGTTCCATTTTTCCTGTATATAGTAGGCCGGCGCACGGCCCTCATCTGAGGACTAATGCTTAATAAAGATAAAATCATTATTTAAAATACACCTTTTTCCTTCAATTAACCGGCTGTTTGAATAAATTTTCGTAAGTTTGCAAAAGAGTTAATTAAACCTCAAAAGCGAAATAATTCTATGAGAAATTTGTTGCTGGCGGTGTTGTGTGCCGCCTCCTTGTCTGCCGTTGCCCAGACCAAAGCCAGTCAGCCGGTCGAGATAGAGCAGAAGACCTTTGGTAAGGAGTATATAAAGGCATGTGCCGACAATACCCATGTGCTGGTCTCCAAACGTCCGGACGTCAAGGACCGTCTGTTCGTCTCCGATGCAGTGGAGAAGAAGATAAAGGAAGTGAAGAAGCTCCTCAAGGACAATCCTAAACTGTGCTGGATGTTTGAGAACTGTTTTCCCAACACGCTCGAGACGACGGCCCATTACAGCAAGGTCGACGGCGACGACGACACCTTCGTCTATACCGGTGACATCCCGGCCATGTGGCTTCGCGACAGTGGTGCGCAGGTGTGGCCTTATGTGCATTTGGCCAACAAAGACAAGAAGCTGCAGCACCTTGTCCGTGGCACCATCCTGCGGCAGTTTCGTTGTATCTGCATCGATCCTTATGCCAACGCGTTCAACAATGGACCTACAGGTGCAGGCTGGCAGACCGACAATACATCGATGAACCCCAATGTCTTTGAGCGCAAGTATGAGATCGACAGTCTGTGTTATCCTATCCGTCTGGCTTACGAATATTGGAAGGAGACGGGCGACGCTTCCATCTTCGGTGCCCGCTGGTTGCAGGCCGTCAAAAACATTCTTACGACGTTCCTTCAGCAACAGCGCAAGGAGGGGGCAGGACCTTACCAGTTTCTTCGTGTCACCGACCGTGCCTACGACACGGTTGGGTGGGGCGGTTATGGCGCGCCTACAAAGCCGGTGGGCCTCATAGCTTCCGTCTTTCGTCCCTCCGACGATGCCACGACGCTGCCCTTCCTCGTCCCGTCCAATTTCATGGCCGTGAGCAGTCTGCGCAAGGCGGCTGAGATCCTTCGCTCCGTCAATCAGGACACGGCCTTGGCCGACCGTTGTGAACGTCTGAGCCGGGAGGTTCATGAGGCACTGATGAAATATGCCGTTGTGGACCATCCTAAATACGGTAAGATCTATGCTTTTGAGGTCGACGGCTTCGGCAACCACCTGCTCATGGACGATGCCAATGTGCCGAGTCTCTTGGCGATGGGCTATCTTGGCGATGTCCCTCTCGACGATCCCATCTATCAGAACACGCGCCGCTTCGTCTGGAGCCACGACAATCCCTGGTTCTTCTCGGGCAAGGCCGGAGAGGGAATCGGCGGTCCGCATATCGGCCGCGACATGGCCTGGCCGATGAGTGTCATGATGCGCGCCTTCACATCGACCGACGACAAGGAGATCAGCGCCTGCATGCGCGAGCTGCTCACCACCGATGCCAACACAGGCATGATACACGAGAGTTTCGATGTCAACGATGCCAATCACTACACCCGTCCCTGGTTTGCCTGGCAGAACACGCTCTTTGGCGAACTGGTACTCCATCTCATCGATAACGGTAAGACCAATCTGCTCATTCATTGCATGGATGACATGAAGTAGGCTCGGCCCTGAGCATCGAAGTGAACGTCCCATTGCAGGGCGCGGCCCTTGTGGAGGCTGCTGCCCCTAACCCTACCTAACCGCGCCCTGCATTAATGAGATGGATTAGTCATGAATAATGTAGGTTAAAATATTGGTGGGTTCGTTTCACAGATACCATATATTTAGTAAATTTGCCTTCCAAACAATTAGATCTGCAACAACTTTGAAATCACTTCTTCTTATGGCGGCCTTAGGTTTGTTTATGGCTGCCGATGCGCAGGAATCAACAAACGGAAATCGGGGGATCGGTCTTTACCCGGGCAGTCGGTCAGCGTACACCGCGCCGCGTCTTGTGACCAGTGACGTGTATCGCGACTTAGCCCTTCACCGCTTGGCCACCGCCTCGTCGAGTCTCGACTATAACCTCACGGCACAGCTCGCTACCGACGGTCTGCTGACCCAAGGCACGCCCGTGTCGCTCACGGTGACGAACAATGGCGTAGAGGATGTCTCGCGTGACCGGCTCAAGGCTTTTGACGGCAACTGTGTTACACCTTATTATATCTACCATGGACAGGATGCCACGCTGCAGTTTCTGTGGACGGGTATGACGATCCATGCCGACACGCTCCGCCTGTGTTTCGAGACGGCTTACGACGCGTCGAAAGCCGGTGGGTGGCGCATCGATGTTGAAGGAACGACCGATGGCATCCGGTGGAGTAGGGTAGGGACGACATCGGGCGACGGCCTGCCCGGTTATAAGACGCACGAGACCGTCTCTACCGACCCGAATAAACAGACGGGAGCGACCAATCTGCCTTTGTGCCGCGGCCTCGTCGCTATCCCACTCAGCTATAAGAATGCAGCATGGAAGGGCCTGCGCCTCCATTTCACGATGCCTTCTGCGGTTTGGTGGCGCATCCTGGAACTTGATCAGGGGCCGGCAGAGGGCCTTCCCGCAACGTTCCAACTCCCAGATAAAACGCCTTGGAAGGCAAGCAACATGAACTGGTTGCCGTCAGAGCATTTCTACAGTGCCTGGATTTCGGCAGCCGTTAAGAATCGTGAACCTCAATGGCTCCAGGTCGATCTCGGAGCCCGGGCAGAGATTGACCGCCTGCGCATCCACTGGCTCTATGCGCCCAAGAGCGGAGCGGTGCAAGTGTCAAACGACGGCAGCCATTGGACGGCGGTTGCCAAGCTCTCCCTGGCCAGGAACAATACGGTTCAGGATCTTCCTTGCAAGGCTGAGGGCCGTTATGTGCGGCTCTGGCTTACGCAGCCTCAGGGACAGACCTATGGCGTGGCAGAGATCGAGGTGCTGGGCCGCGGCGGTCTGACAGCGACACCGGCCAACACGCTCGAGTTAGGCCGCGATAAGCTCTCCCTGAACCGTTGGCTCATCAGCCGCGACCTTCCTGAGGGTACGAAACCAATCAAGGGCACCTCTCCTTGGATTGAGGCAACGGTGCCCGGGACAGCGCTGACAAGCTATATCAATGTCGGTGCGGTACCTGAGACGACCATTGGCAACAACATGCGGCAAGTGTCGGAGTCGTTCTTCAATTCCGACTTTACGTACAAGACTTGTCTCATTGTGCGCAATGGTACAATCAGCAATGAAACTGTCAGCAATGGGACAATCAGCAATGGAACTGTCAGCAATGGAACAATTTTTCATAAAACGACCGGCAGTGAGCCGGGCAGCCAGGTTGGAGCGGCATTTCCGATTGACCGTTCGCATCAGTACTTATGCTTTGACGGCATCGACTGGCGGGCAGTCGTGGAGCTTAACGGCCATCAGCTGGGGCGTATCGACGGCGCCTTCACGCGGGCACGGTTCGATATCTCCAATCTGCTGAAAGAGGGCGACAACGAACTTGTGGTACACGTCCGGAAGAACGCGCATCCCGGCCCTGTGAAGATCAAGAACGCACAGTCGACAGATCTCAATGGCGGCGTGCTTGGGGCAGACAATCCCACGTTCCATCCTACGATAGGCTGGGACTGGATAACATCCACTCCGGGACGGTGCATGGGCATCTGGAATGATGTCTATCTGACGCAGGACAACGGGTTGAGCCTTGAAGACCCAGTGGTGACGACGGAGCTCAATCTCCCCGACACCCTTGCCACGCTGACACCGGCGGTGAAGGTCGTCTCTACCCGCCAGGAACCGGCAGAGGTCGTGCTCAACGGATGGATCGGCCCCGTGCGGTTCTCTAAGACAATCACCGTGGAGGCCGGGAAGAGCCGTGAGGTGAGCTTCTCGCCGGCTGAGTTCAGGCAGCTTTCCCGTCAGCGCATGCGGCTGTGGTGGCCCAACGGCTATGGAGAGCCTTACCGCTACGAGGCCGGCTTCTCGCTGACGAGCGGCTCGGATACCTTATATACAATCCGTTACCAAGCCGGACTGCGGCAAATGGGCTCCGCCCTTGTGCCTGCGCCCGACGGTGACGGCAAGCGCCTGAATCTCTTCGTCAATGGGGTCAGAGTCGATCCGTTGGGCGGCAACTGGGGCTTCTCTGAAACGAACCTGCGGTACCGCCGTCGCGAATATGATGCCACGGTGCGCTACCACCGCGACATGAACATGAACATGATCCGCAACTGGGTAGGACAGACCGGCGACGATGAGTTCTACGACGCCTGCGACAAGTATGGCATCATGGTGTGGCAGGATTTCTGGCTTGCCAACCCGTGGGACGGACCTGATCCCGACGACGAGCAGATGTTTATGCAGAATGCCCGTGACCTTATCAGTCGCATCCGCCGTCATCCTTCCATCGCGCTTTACTGTGGCCGCAACGAAGGCTATCCTCCCGAGTCGCTGCAGAAGGCGCTGATCAGCGCCGTGGCTTCACTACACCCACAGTTGCCCTACATCGGTTCGTCGGCCGACGATGTGGTCAGTGGCCACGGGCCTTACGGCTTGAAACCAACAGCCTGGTATTTCTCTCATCTCTCTACGAAGTTGCATTCGGAAGAGGGCATGCAGAATGTGCCGACGTGGGAGAGCGTGCGGCGCTTCTTAGGCTCCGACATCCAATTGTCGGACGGTGATGCCTGGGGGCAGCACGATTTCTGTTTGGAAGGTGCGCCGCAGGGCAACGTCTTCAATGACATCATGGAGCGCCATTTCGGGATGGCTTCGTCGGTGAAGCAGTATACCGAATGGGCACAATGGCTCAACTATGACGGCCATCGCGCCATGTTCGAGAGCTGGCAGACGAACCGCCAGGGACTGCTGATGTGGATGAGTCATTCCTGCTGGCCGAGCTTCGTGTGGCAGACCTACGACTATTATTTGGAGCCTACGGCCGCTTATTTTGCCATCAAGAAAGCGTGCGAGCCGCTGCATATACAATACAATCCGGCCAAGGGCGAGATAGAGGTCGTGAACATCAACCGCGACCTGAAGCAGCCGGTGACAGCGGAGATGCAGGTCATGGACATGCGCGGCAACGTCTTGGACCGGAAGATCCGCCACATGCAGCCGGCGCGCGACACGACGGTGGTGGCTTTCCCCGAGGTCAAGGCTCCGGATGAAGATGTGTGGTTCCTCCGTCTGCGTCTGCTCGACGGCGCTACCGTTGTCTCCGACAACTTCTATGTCGAAGGGCGCGAGCCTGACAATCTGTTGGCGCTCACCCGGATGCTCGAGGCTCCTACACCCAGTCTCACCCGCCACTTCACGAAGCAGAACGGTGAATGGGTCGGACGGGTCGTCATCCGCAACACCGGCACGGCCCCCGCCCTGTTCGTCCGTCTCAAACTCGTAGGCAGCGACGGGGAGCAGATCCTTCCGGTGCTCTATTCCGACAACTATTTCGCACTAATGCCGGGGGAGAGCAAGACGGTAGAGGTGCGGTGCAGTGAGGATGACTGTCGTGGCCTGCAGCCGGAAATACGTATTTAGTTAGGACAACTTATGCTCACTTAGAGAGAAATAGGTCGAACATTGTTTTTGGAAGGGCATGAAGCCCTTCCCTGCACTGACACGTCCCGACTTCGTCACTTTTATATTGAGGCCCAATGCTGCCCTTGATTATCAGACTTTTCACGCAGAGCCGCAGAGCTTATTGAGCCGCAGAGATGATACGTGTGAGAGGCTGAGATCGCTGAGAGGCCTTCGGCCTTTAGAGGAGAGCGTGAGGGTCGTGCATCGGTGGGGGCAGCCTCTCGAGGCTGGCAGGTTGTGACAAGAATGCCGTCTGTTCAATCCTGGTAGTAAACTCAAGACAATGGCCTATCCGAAGCGTTATCTGCATGACCAGAATCAGCCGTAACGCAGCGTGAAACATCGAAACCGACGATTGATATGGAATCGCGGGGCGATTGCAGTGCAAACGGCCAGCGATTGCACTGCAATCGCAAACCACCGTCAAACATTTTCTCCTTCAACAAGGGCGGACATTGCCGCATGCGAGAACACAACCGGCCGATACCTGTCGGGAAAGCGTTTCCTTGCGACACGTACCTCCAACCGAAAGGTAAAAAATATAGAAATTGTCGGATTAATGTTCTGTATTGTTGGGTATAATCCTTATCTTTGCATGACGAAAACTAAAATGTAACAGCTGTGTTTGTATCATCTATTTTGGCCATCTTTCTATCCCTCTCGCCGTTTCCCCAACAACAGCGCGGAGACGTGATGAAGCAGAATGACGGGTATGTCTGGCCCACGGAGCAGAAAGTGCTCAATAAACTTAACAAGTGGCAGGATCTTAAGTTTGGCGTGCTCCTCCATTGGGGCCTCTATTCCGTTCCCGGTATCGTGGAGAGCTGGAGCATCTGCGATGAAGACTGGATCACGCGCGATACCACGCAGACCTATCAGCAATACAAAGACTGGTATTGGGGACTGGCTAAGCAGTTGAACCCTACACGCTTCGACCCGACGCAGTGGGCGCGCGTGATGAAAGACGCGGGGATGAAGTACATGATCTTCACCACGAAGCATCACGACGGATTCTGCATGTTCGACAGCAAGTATGATGATTTCTCCATCGCCCGTTACGCCTTCAAGGACAATCCCAAGCGCGACGTGCTGAAATATGTGCTGCAGGCGTTCCGGGACCGGGGCTTCATGCTCGGTACCTATTTCTCCAAGCCCGACTGGCATTCGCAGGACTATTGGTGGGATGTCTATCCTACGAAGCGGGGGCGCAATGTCAACTATGACATCAAGAAATGGCCGTGGCGCTGGAACCGGTATAAGCAGTTTGTCTACAATCAGATGTGCGAGATTACCGATCCGCGGCGTTATGGCAACATCGACATTCTCTGGCTCGACGGCGGCTGGGTGTGCAAAGAGAACAATCAGGACATTGACATGCCTCATATCGCCGAGGGCGTGCGCCGCAACCAGCCCGGCCTGCTCATTGTTGACCGTACGATCGGCGGGCCTTATGAGAACTACCAGACACCGGAGCGCACCGTGCCCGAGAAGCAGATCCCGCATCCTTGGGAGAGCTGCATTCCGCTGAGCGACGACTGGGGCTGGGTACCGCGCCCTCACTGGAAGACCCCGGAGAAGGTCATCTCAACCCTGATGGAGGTTGTCGCCAAAGGCGGAAACCTGGTCTTGGGAGTTGGTCCAACCCCTGAAGGCCTGATACAGCCTGAGGCCGTAGCGCGTCTTGAGGCTATCGGCAGGTGGCTGCGTGCCAACGGGCTGGCAATCTATAACACGGTGCCAACAAAGAACTACCATTCCGGCAGCCTGTGGTTCACGGCTTCGAAGGACGGCCGGACGCTCTATGCGCTCTATCCTTCACAGCCGGGCAACGACGCGCCACAGACGCTCTCCTGGTCAGGCAATGTGCCTAAAGGCAAGGTGGTGCTCATCGGCAAAGGTTTGAAGCTCAAGACCTCGGTTCAAGGAGAGAACGTGACCGTCACATTGCCGCAGGGCAGTGTGAAAGCCGGGGAGCCTTTCGCGCTCCGCTTCGCGGCTTCTAAGAAATAGTCTTTTTGTCGTTGCTGTGATTGAGAAGGTCTCATTGAAATAGTCTCATTGAAATAGTCTCATTGAAATAATCTTATTTGAAATAATAACGAAAATAATAATAATATGAAATTCAAACGCATTTTGTCTGCTGCTTTTCTCTTCAGTCTGACGCTTGGCGCTCAGGCGGGGGAGTATACCCAATATGTCAATACCGCTATCGGCACGGGCGGTCATGGTCACGTCTTCTATGGTGCCAATGTGCCATTCGGGCTCGTGCAGCTCGGTCCCACGATGCATACACGTGGCTGGGACTGGTGTTCGGGCTATTACGTCAGTGACAACATCATCATCGGCTTCGGCCACACCCATCTCAGCGGCACGGGCATCGGCGATCTGGGCGACGTGGCGCTGCTGCCCGTGGTCAGCAACACGGAGACAGAGACGACCATCGACCGCAGTACGGAGCAGTGTGTGCCGGGTTTCTACACCGTCGTCACGGGCGATGGGGTCAAGGCAGAGCTGACCGCTACCTCGCATGCCGGTCTGCACCGTTACACGTTCCCCGCAGGCAAGACGCCGTTGCTCCGGCTCGACCTCAAGCAAGGCATCGGATGGGACAAGATGTACGACTGTCGTTTCACGCAGCTCTCGCCGACGGTGGTCTCGGGCTACCGGTTCTCTACGGGCTGGGCAAAGGATCAGCGGGTCTATTTCTATGCGGAGTTCAGCCGGCCTGTCACCTTCGACCGTCAGGAAGGCGACTCCGTGGCTTATCTGCGAGTAGCTGACAATGGCGCCGAGCCAACGGTCCTGGCGCGTGTGGGCATCTCCGCCACGTCGGTCGACGAAGCCAAAGCCAATCTGCACCAGGAGCTGACGAGCTGGGATGTTGAGACCGTCAAGGCGCAGGCCGACAAGACCTGGGACAAGGAGCTCGGACGGGTCAAGATTGAATCGGACAATGCCGATGACCGCACGATCTTCTATACAGCGCTCTACCACACCATGACCGCCCCGTCGGAGATCAGCGATGCCGATGCGGCTGCGAAACGCTACACGACCTTCTCGCTCTGGGATACCTACCGTGCGCAGATGCCGCTCTTCACCCTGATCCATCGTGACCGCTGCGCCGACATCGGAAAGACGTTCATGAGCATCTTTGCCACGCAGGGCAAGCTCCCCGTCTGGCATCTGTGGAACAACGAGACCGACTGCATGGTCGGCAACCCCGGTGTGCCCGTCCTCGCCGACCTCGTGCTCAAAGGCCTCTATGCCGACAAGGAGGGAGCCTTCACCGCTCTGAAGACCTCCATGCTGCGCGATGAGCGCGGACTGAAGCAGTTGCGCGAGTATGGCTATCTCCCGTTCGACAAAGACACAACGAATGAGACCGTGGCCAAGGGCCTCGAATATGCGTTGGCCGACTGGAGCACGGCGCAGGTGGCAAAGGCGCTCGGAAAGACCGACGATTACAACTATTTCCTCCATCGCAGCAAGAGCTACAGCCATTACTTCGACAAAAGAGTGAATTTCATGCGGGGTGTGGACAGTAAGGGTCAGTTCCGCTCCACGTTCAATCCGTTCCACTCCGTCCATCGATTCGACGACTTCACCGAAGGCAATGCCTGGCAGTACACATGGCTCGTGCCTCACGATGTCCATGGCCTCGTCGGGCTCTTCGGCAGTGAGAAGAAGTTTACGAAGAAGCTCGACTCCCTCTTCGTCGTCCACGGCGACCTTGGCAAGGAGGCTTCGCCCGACATCAGCGGACTTATCGGACAGTACGCCCATGGCAACGAGCCGAGCCACCACATTATCTATATGTACAACTACGTGGGCCAGCCCTGGAAAGCCGCCTCACTCCTTCGCCGGGTCTATCGGGAGATGTACCGCAACACGCCCGACGGTCTCTGCGGCAACGAGGATGTCGGTCAGATGTCGGCGTGGTATGTCATCTCGGCCTGCGGCCTCTATCAGGTGGAGCCCGCCGGCGGCAAGTTCATCATCGGCTCCCCGTTGTTCCGAAAGGCCGAACTGAATGTCGGAGAGGGCAAGACCTTTACCGTCATTGCCAAGGGCAACAGCGACAAGAACATCTATGTGCAGAAGGCTGTGCTCAACGGCAAGCCTTATACAAAGAGCTACATCTCCTATGATGACATCGTCGGCGGAAGCACGCTCGAACTGGTCATGGGGCCTAAACCGTCGAAGTGGGGGACAGCCAAGGCTGACCGGCCCTGATGACGCGATAAGCAAATTGAAGGAGTTTCGTTTATGATTATGAGGCGAATGAATATCTTGATGGCTTTGTTGGCCGTCACGCTCTTCTCTTCCGCGCGTCAAAAGGACACGTTGCCTTATCGGGATGCCTCTCTTCCTGTGGAGCAGCGTGTCAGTGACCTGCTCTCGCGTATGACCTTGCAGGAGAAGATCGGGCAGTTGCGCTGTACCTTGGCGTGGAACTACTATGACATTATAGGCCGGAAGCACGTCGTGCCGTCGGCATCTTTCAAGAAAGACATGGCCGAAGGGCATGTCGGCATGCTTTGGGCTACTTATCGGGCTGATCCCTGGACGAGGAAGACACTCGACAACGGCCTCAATCCCCGGCTCGCGGCGCTCTGTGGCAACGCCTTACAGAAATATGTGATGGAGCACACGCGTCTCGGTATTCCGCTCTTTCTCGCAGAGGAGGCACCGCATGGACACATGGCCATCGGCACGACAGTCTTCCCTACGGGGCTGGGGCTTGCCGCGACCTTCGACCGTGAGGTCGCGCGCAAGGTTGGGAGCGTCATTGCCCGGGAGGTGCGTCTGCAGGGTGCCCACATCAGTTACGGCCCGGTCATTGACCTCTGCCGCGAACCGCGCTGGAGCCGTGTTGAGGAGAATATGGGGGAGGACCCCGTGCTCACCGGAAGCATGGCAGCAGCAGAGATTGAAGGCTTAGGCGGTGGCGACCTCACGAAACCGTTGGCCACGATTCCAACGCTGAAGCATTTTATCGGCTACGGTACCACGGAAGGCGGGCACAACGGTGCGCCGACCTATCTCGGCAAGCGGGAGATCAGGCAGTTCTTCCTCCCGCCTTTCCGTCAGGCTATCCGGGCCGGAGCGCTGTCGGTCATGACGAGCTACAACAGTCTTGACGGCATTCCTTCTTCGATGGACGATTATTATCTTCAGGGCGTGCTACGGAAAGAATGGGGCTTCCGTGGCTTCACGGTTTCTGACCTTTACAGCATCGACGGCATCTGGTCGACGCATCATGTGGCACGCGACCTCGCTGAGGCGGCAGCCGACGCGCTCAATGCCGGTGTCGACGTGGATCTTGGCGGACGCTCCTATGCCATGTTGCAAACGGCTTTGGACCGTGGACTCACCACCCAGGCAGCTATCGATACGGCTTGTGCCCGTGTGTTGCGCATGAAATTTGAAATGGGACTTTTTGAACATCCGTTTGTCGATCCCGACAAGGCGGCAAAAGGGGTGCGGTCGGCAGAGAATAGGGAAGTAGCGCACGTGGCGGCACAGAAAGTCATCACGCTGCTGAAGAACGACGGTGTGCTTCCGCTCAGCAAGGACGTGAAGGTCGCTCTTGTCGGACCGAATGCCGACAACGTGTATAACATGCTTGGCGACTACACCGCTCCGCAGGAACAGGGCAATGTCAAGACGGTGCTCGACGGTGTGCGGCAATATCTGCCCGACAGCCGGATAAGCTATGTGAAAGGCTGTGCCATCCGCGACACGACAGCGAACGACATTGCCGCGGCGGTGGAGGCTGCCAAGCGGTCGGATGTCGTCATTGCCTGTGTCGGCGGCAGCAGCGCGCGCGACTTCAAGACCAGTTACAAGGAGACGGGAGCGGCTGAGGCCAACACCAACACTGTGAGCGACATGGAGTCGGGAGAGGGCTACGACCGCGCTACCTTGGGGCTGTTGGGTCTGCAGGACCGTTTGCTCAGTGCTCTGAAGCGGACGGGCAAGCCGCTTGTCGTCGTCTATATCGAAGGCCGTCCGTTGCTGAAAAACTGGGCAGCGGAGCATGCCGATGCCTTGCTGACAGCTTATTATCCCGGTCAGGAAGGCGGCAGCGCCATTGCCGATGTGCTCTTTGGGGCCTATAACCCTGCGGGAAGGCTGCCGGTCAGTGTGCCGAGGGCCGTGGGACAGTTGCCCGTGTATTACAACAAGAAAGCCGTGCCGCAAAACTATGTCGAGATGACGGCCAAGCCGCTTTATGCCTTTGGTTATGGGCTGAGCTACACCTCGTTCAAGTATTCGAACCTGCGCATCGACAGGAAGGATGCCACGCATTTTACCGTCGCGTTTGACGTGACCAACATTGGCCGCCGCGACGGTGATGAGGTGCCGCAGCTGTACTTGCGCGACGAGGTGGCTTCGGTTGCCCAGCCTGTCATGCAGCTGCGGGCGTTCGACCGAAAGTTTATCAAGGCCGGAGAGACCTGCCACTTCTCGTTTGACCTGGGACCGGAAGCGCTCTGCATCGTCGACCGCAATATGAAGGAGGTCGTGGAGCCTGGCGACTTCACGGTGATGGTCGGATCAAGCAGTGACAATATTCTGCTCAAGGGCACCTTGACGGCAGAGTAGGGGGCATAAAAAACTTGCCGTTTTTGCTTCTGTTTCAATATATTGTCGTACTTTTGTGCTTGTTTAGTAAGAGAGACAATATTATGACTGGGATCTTTTCAGCAGACGGCTGGCTGAACACGCTTGTCAGCGGCATCAATAACATTCTGTGGACCTATATCCTCGTGGCGGTCCTCATCATCTGTGCAGTGCTCTTCACCATCAGAACCCGCGGCGTACAGTTCCGCATGATCGGTGAGATGATACGCCTGTTGGGCGACTCCACAAAGAAGACGCACGAGAAGCACGTCTCGTCGTTTGAGGCTTTCGCCGTGTCCATCGCCTCGCGCGTCGGCACGGGCAACCTCGCCGGCGTTGCCACCGCTATTGCTGTGGGTGGGCCCGGCGCTGTCTTCTGGATGTGGATCATCGCGCTCCTCGGCTCCGCCACAGCTTTCGTGGAGTCGACGCTCGCCCAGCTCTATAAGCGAAAGACCACGGGCAGCTATATTGGCGGACCGGCTTATTACATGATGTTCGGACTGAAGAAACGGTGGATGGCGCGCCTCTATGCCGTCCTCATGACGGCCACGTTCTGCATGGCTTATATCTCTATCCAGAGCAACACCATCTGCGGCGCCATGCAGGAAGCCTTCGGCATACAGCCCTGGCTCATGGGCATCCTCTTAGTCATCTTCTCTACCCTCTGTATCTTTGGCGGCATCAACCGCATTGCCAAGATCAGCAGTATCTTCGTACCCGTGATGGCGGTGCTCTATGTGTTGCTGGCGGTCGTCATCATCATCATGAACATCGGGCTGCTGCCTTCCGTCTTCCGCATCATCCTGGAGAACGCTTTCGGCTTTCAGCAGTTTGCCGGCGGCACCTTCGGCGCGATGATGATGACGGGCATCAAGCGCGGCCTGTTCTCCAATGAGGCGGGCGAAGGCTCGGCAGCCTGTGCGGCGAGCATCGCCGATGTGAGCCATCCCGTGAAGCAAGGGCTGGTACAGGCGTTGAGCGTCTTCACCGACACGTTGCTTATCTGCAGCTGCACGGCTTTCATCATCCTCCTCAGTGGGGTCTATACGAACCATGACCTCAACGGCATCCAGCTCACGCAGAACGCCCTGCTCAGCGAAGTGGGGAAGGTCGGTCCCGCCTTTGTCGCCCTGGCCATCTTCATGTTTGCCTTCTCGTCGATCATCGGCAACTACACCTATGGCGAGATGAATGTGAAGTTCCTCACGAAGGACCGTCGCTGGCTGTTCTTCGTGCGGGTGATGAACGGCATCGTGATGGTGATGTTCGGAGCCCTGGCGAGCCTCGACCTAGTATGGAGCTTGGGTGATTTCTTCATGGGTTGCATCACGCTCTGTAACCTCTACGCCATCGTCAGCCTCCATCCCCGTGCCGTCTGGCTTCTGAAAGATTATGTGAGGCAGAAACGTGCCGGCATCAAGAGCCCCACGTTCCACAAAGAGCAGATGCCGGAGATAGAAGACGAGATTGACGCGTGGTAGGATGGGGAATGAGTGTTCTCTATCTGAGCAGTTTATAATAGTAGTCGAAAGCGAGTGTTGCAGGTTTTTTAAATTTTATGATGGGGTCTATGAAGAATAATTGCTTGCCATCAAAAAGCACGTTGTCACTGTTGGCGGAAACGTCTGTTATTGCAATGTATTCATTAGCATAATAATATCTATTCTCAATTTTTAGTCCAAGTCCCTGTATTAGGTAGGTGTCAATTATATTTTGCGATGGGGTAATGAATTTATCAGATAGATATTTTTGCTGGAGTATGAATCTGACATTGCCGGAATCTTCACTGATACCGATGAATTCATATCGGCTGTTGGGGAATAGAATATTATGGATGACATGTTCATAAATGGCATCGTAAGCATGAAGTCCTTTTATGACAGATTTGGCAAAAGGATCACGAATTTTAGTAATCACATCTTCTTTGTCATTAATGAACACAATGCTCTCTCCTGAAGGCAAACGTTTACGGTCACCAAATTTATACCATCCGGATTTCTCAATAAAAAATCCATTGGATTTTGCTGTTGCAATTATGCGCGCGCTTTCTGATTCCTGCGCTGCAACTCCCGTGCTTTGCTCGTAATCTCCATATTGTTCAAGGGATAACCCAACTTCGAACATTCTAATATTGCTTCGGTCGCTATTGGCCTGAACTTTTGATCCAAGCTCAGCACATATTGCTGTGCCGTCAGCCCGTTTTTTAAATATAGCGTTGATAATCTTTCGTCCATAATAGTGCCACATAAATGTTCTATAAAAGTCCTGCAGACGAGTCAAAGGACATTGATTCCCAAATTGTCGAGTGCAGTTGTATTGTGCGACAAAGATAACTATATTTTTTCTACATTACAAATGAACTGCCCAATATTTAGTGGATATTGTTAAGTGTGCACGCTCGGATGGGCCGTTGTCTGTTCTTCGTGCGGATTCTTCTTCTGTCCATTGTCTGGCATACTCAGTATGCCGTAGATAGGCCGTTCTCCATGTTTTATATATAGTTTCTGCTCTACGGTAGTTTGTTTTCAGGCGATGGCGTTTTCTTTAGCATTAGCGGACCTATCAATCCCGAGCTCAGAAGTGGACTGTCCCGACTTCGTCACTTTTATATTGAGACCCAATGCTGCCCTTGATTATCAGACTTTTCACGCAGAGCCGCGGAGTTTATTGAGCCGCAGAGATGATACATGTCAGAGGCTGAGATCGCTGAGAGGCCTTCGGCCTTTAGAGGAGAGCACAGAGAGGCCTTCGGCCTTATGAGGAGAGAGCAGAGAGACCTTCGGTCTATGTGGAGCGTACGAGGAGCGTATGAGCAGTTATACTGCAAGAACAGTGTTGGTGCATCTCTGTGAACTCCCCTCAAGACCGAAGGTCTCTCTGCGTGCCCTAATTCGCAGAAGCAATAACTCCGTGGCTCAATAAACTCTGTGGATCAATAAGCTCTGCGACTCAATAATCTCTGTGGCTCCGCGAGAAAAAATATATACGCCGCTGCGAGAATCGATTGGCATCATAGCAAGGGTTTCATGGGGTCGGGGCAGAATAGACTGCCGAACAGATTAAATTTGGGTGACGCATTGACGAAGTCAGGAGGAGAAAAAACTCCCACCGAAGCGGGAGTATAGGATAACATCCTTCGGCAATTACTGCCTTATTGCGATAAGATGTAGGAAAATATCTTATTCTGTTAGCAAAATTAGCAATAATATTTGTTACTTCCAAAATAAATCTCTAATTTTACAGAAAATTAAAAACTAATTTATTTTATGGAAAAGATTTTAGGTATAGATACGGGTACTAATAGCCTTGGTTGGGCGATTGTCGAAAAATCAGAAGACGGCTACAAACTCTTGGATAAAGGGGTTAATATCTTTCAAGAAGGCGTGAAATTGGAAAAAGGCATTGAATCATCCAAGGCTGCAGACAGAACCTCTCACCGATCAACCCGGGTGCGGTATTATCGTATAAAACTGCGTAAGATCCGATTGCTTAAAGTCCTTAGCGATAATCATCTGTGTCCTCCTGTCTCTACTGAAGAACTCAAGTTATGGCGATTGAAGAATATCTATCCCAATAATGAACTGTTGCGTCAATGGGAGCAAACAGACGACATGGCTGATAAGAATCCCTATACTTATAGATATCGGTGTCTTACGGAAAAGTTAGATTTAACGGATCTAACACAACGTTATGTTCTTGGCAGAGCGTTGTACCACATCAACCAACGTAGAGGCTTCCTTAGCAACCGAAAAAGTGAGGGAGGCGATGAAGAAGGGAAAGTTAAGACAGCTATTAGCAACCTGTCGGAAGAAATGAAGGAGGCTGGTTGTCAATATCTTGGTGAATACTTCTATAAGCTTTATCATAGAGGGGAAAGGATTCGCTGTCATTATACGGCTCGTAATGAGCATTACTTCAATGAATTTAAGGCCATTTGCAAGAAGCAATGCTTGGAGACGATCTTGTCAAAGCGCTTAAAGATGTGATCTTCTTTCAACGTCCTTTGAAGTCGCAGAAAGGAGTTGTCGGACATTGCGTTTTCGAGCCTAAAAAACCGAAATGTCCAGCATCACATCCTTTGTTTGAGGAATTTAGAATGCTCTGTTTTCTAAACAATATCAAAATTCAGACGCCAAAAGATAAAGATTTGCGCCCTTTGACAGAAGAGGAGCGAAAGAAAGTAATGCCTAAATTTTATAGGAAATCGAAGCCTTCGTTCAACTTTGAGGATATTGCAAAAGAATTATCAGGAAAAGGGAAATACGCCTATTATAAGGCTCCCAAAGGGAAGCCTTACCTTTTCAATTATCATATGGACACCTCTGTTGCTGGTTGTCCAGTGACCTCAGGTTTGAGAGATGTCTTTGGTGAAGATTGGGTAGACGCCCTCTGCGAAGTGTACGATAAAGCCTTAGGCAAGACTCGCTTACAGATTATCAACGATATATGGCATGTGCTATTTGACTTTTCTGACGAATACAAACTCATTGAATTTGGAAAGACGCACCTCCAGCTCTCTGATGAAGATGCGAAGAAGTTCAGTCAAATTAAGGTTTGCTCTGACTATGCCTCGTTGAGTTTGAATGCTATATGCAAGATTCTTCCTTACCTTCGTCGTGGCATGATTTACTCGCTCTCTACATTCTTTGCAAATATGGGCGCAGTCGTTCCTGCTAACATTTGGAAAGAAAAGACTAATAGAGACAAGATTATCAAAGAGATTATCAGCGCAATAGCTGATAAAGAAAATAATGCAGCAGATAGCAGAACAACAGAGAGGGTTATTAAAGACTATCTGATTTCGCGTTATGGCGTTTCAGAAGAGGAAACGGACAAGCTCTACCATCCTTCTATGGTAGAGTCTTACCCGCATGTGCCGGAAAACGAAAATAAGCTTGGATCCCCAAGAATTGACAGTGTCCGCAACCCTATGGCTATGCGTTCTCTTTTCCGCTTGCGGCATGTTGTTAATACATTGTTGGCAGAAGGGAAAATAGACCGCGACACCACTATACATATTGAGTTCGCCCGCGACTTGAACGATGCGAACAAGCGACAGGCTTTGTACCGGTTTGTTAAAGAAAACGAGAATGAAAGGAAGAAAATAAAAGCGGAGATACTACAACTCTATAAAGACGAAACGGGTCTAACGATCGAACCGACTGACACTGACATTCTTAAATATCAATTGTGGGAGGAACAGAATCATCGATGCATCTATACAGATGAGCAGATCAGCATCACTGACTTCCTGGGTGATAATCCTAAGTATGACATTGAACACACAATTCCTCGGAGTGCTGGTGGAGACAGTACAAAGATGAATCTTACACTCTGTAACAGTAAATTCAACAGGGAGATTAAGCAAACTCTTCTTCCTTCTCAACTTGCCAACTATAAGGATATTCTGCTTCGAATTCAAGGCTGGAAAGACAACTACGAAGAATTGGATAAGCGTATTCGGAAGATACGAACGTCAAGTAGTATGTCTAAGGAGCAGAAGGACAGCTTGATACAGAAGCGTAACCTTCTTAAATTGCGACGGGATTACTGGTATGGAAAGTATCAACGCTTCCTTATGACAGAGGTTCCGGAAGGATTTAGTCGTCGTCAGGGAACCGACATTAGCGTCATCTCAAAATACGGACGTTTGTACTTGAAGTCGTTCTTTAACAGAGTCTTTGTTGTGAAGGGATTGGCGACAAGCGATTTCCGAAAGATATGGGGAATCCAAGACATCTATTCAAAGAAGGAACGTGTTAACCATGTTCATCATTGCATAGATGCCATTGTGATTGCATGTCTCGGTCCTGGAGAGTATGGTAAGTTGGCAGAGTACTATCGTGATGAAGAAAATCACGAGTGGTATGGTGCTTCCAAAGGTCACATTGCTGCACCATGGCAGACGTTCCAAGAGGATATGCGCAAGATTCAGAAAGAGATTGTTGTGTCCCACTATACATCAGATAACATTGGAAAGACTGGGCGGCACCGGATATTGCTCAATGGTAAGAAAGTATGGGCAGACGGTGATTCTGCTCGTGCTTCTCTGCACAATGATACCTATTACGGTGCCATTGAAAGGAACGGAAAGGTGAAATATGTGGTTCGTAAGCCTTTGGATAATAACTTTAAAGATTCCGATGTCGACAAAATTGTGGATGATATGGTTAAGACGCATGTCAAAGAGGCTATCCAACAATATGGTAGCTTAAAGGATGCTATCTCTCATGGCATCTGGATGAACAAAGAGAAAGGAATACCAATCCGCAAGGTAAGATGCTTCACCCCTTTAAAGCGTCCTTTGGATATCCGCCATCATCGTGATGTCTCTACAAAAGTATATAAGCAGCAGTTCCATGTGACAAGTGACACAAACTATGCCATGGCCATATATGTAGGTCAAGATAAGAAAGGTAAGGAGAAAAGAAGTTTTGAACTTATCAGCAACTTGGACGCATGCAACTACTATAGGAAGAGCAATGATAAGGAAATCGTTGACAACAATCTGGTTCCATTGGCGAAGAATGACTTTCCTTTGACCTACGTACTTAAGAAAGGTACGATGGTGCTGCTTTATGAGAATACGCCAGATGAAATACGAGAATGTAGTACTGAGGGACTGGTTAAACGGTTATACAAGGTGACCGGATTGTGGTCAAATGTCGTATCTGGTCATGAATATGGAATCATCGTCTTGCTTCACTCACAAGAGGCGCGGCCTAAAGGCGAGCTGAAGGCAAAGAATGGGGCTTATAAGCAGAATGAGGAATTTAGAAGTAGAATAATACTTCAGCATACTCAGTTTAAAGCGCTTGTTGCTGGGTATGATTTTCAAATCAATGATGTCGGTGAAATCGAGTGGTTAAGATAATGCTGAAACAGACACTATTCTTTTCTCATCCGGCTAGACTCTCTTTAAAGGACAATCAGCTGGTGATAACCTTGAAGGACAGTAATGAGATGATTACTCGTCCTATAGAGGATATTGGCTTTGTGGTCATCGAAAACCAGCAAATAATATTTACGATTCCCCTTCTGAATGAATTAGTACATAACAATGTCAGTGTCATCCTTTGCGACGCAAAGGGTATGCCGTCTTCTATGCTTATGGGGCTGAACAATAATGCGACGCAGGCAGAGAGTTTAAAATATCAACTTAATGTATCAGAACCCATGCGGAAGCAGGCATGGAAGCAGATCGTAGAACAGAAAATAAGAAATCAAGCAGCAGTATTAGATAAGTTAGGGATAGAGCATCACAATTTGAAGGCCTGCTATAGCTCAGTGCTTAGTGGCGATACGTCTAATCGTGAGGGGATAGCTGCACGACAGTATTGGACTCAATTATTTGGAAAAGATTTTCGAAGAGAGCGTGAAGGACTCCCTCCAAATAATCTCTTGAATTATGGGTATGCAATACTTAGAGCAGCAACAGCCAGAGCCCTGATAGGCTCCGGCTTATTGCCAGCTTTGGGCTTATTCCATAGAAACAGGTATAATGCTTTTCCGCTTGCAGATGACATCATGGAGCCTTATAGACCTTATGTAGACGAAATAGCTTTTGGAGCGACAGAAGAGGGGATGCTTGAATTAGACAAAGAGACAAAAGTTAGATTATTGAATTTGCTGGTTACAGATGTAAGGATTGGAAAGATGACTCGTCCTTTGTCACTTGCCCTAACAACAACATCAGCCTCGTTATTGAAATATTATAAAGGTGAAACAAAAAAAGTGACGTTGCCTGTTTTCTCATGACCTTAGTTCGACTTAATGCATACCATATCATGTGGCTGTTTGTATTCTTTGATTTGCCTGTGACTACAAAGAAGGAAAGACACGACTCAGCTCTCTTTCGGAAAAATTTGGAGAAAGACGGCTTCTCTATGATGCAGTTTTCTGTTTACGTTAGGCATTGTGGATCATATGAAAGTCTTGATGTTCATCTTAATAGAGTAAAGAGTTTTGTACCAAAGTATGGCATGGTAAGCATTTTGTCAGTTACGGATAAGCAATATAGTAATATTCATAATTTTCGAGGAGAGCCTAAAAATAGCAAGTCAGGCAAAAAGAAAAAAGTCATTAGTGAACCCATACAACTTGAACTTTTTTAGTAACTTTGCAAAGAAATTGTAGCCTGCATGGTCGTTTTTTTATTACTCAAATAAAATCTTCCTCCTTATATACAAGAGGTTATGAGTATAAAGTTGCGGTTTGATGTAGGAATAAGAAGATATACAACTTAAATGCTCTGCGGCCGTTGCACACCCGAGTTGCGGTTTGATGTAGGAATAAGAAGATATACAACCTAATAAGCTAACATATTGCGGCTTAGGGGTTGCGGTTTGATGTAGGAATAAGAAGATATACAACGGAGATGTCGATACCTGAGAATGTCTACGGGTTGCGGTTTGATGTAGGAATAAGAAGATATACAACCAGCAGAAGATTGATAATAATTTTGGTACGTTGCGGTTTGATGTAGGAATAAGAAGATATACAACGCTGAGATAAAGAAAGTAATCAGCGCAATGTTGCGGTTTGATGTAGGAATAAGAAGATATACAACTAAGGCAAGTATAAGGACGGTCAGAGCCTTAGTTGCGGTTTGATGTAGGAATAAGAAGATATACAACTCATCAACGCAAATAAAGTCACCCACTATGTTGCGGTTTGATGTAGGAATAAGAAGATATACAACCACAACGCTCACGTGGCTCGGGCACTATTAGTTGCGGTTTGATGTAGGAATAAGAAGATATACAACAAAACCCAACTATCCTGAGAAGCACTACGGTTGCGGTTTGATGTAGGAATAAGAAGATATACAACGCATGCACGTGTCACTCCGCTTCTCACGCAGTTGCGGTTTGATGTAGGAATAAGAAGATATACAACAAATTCTTACCATAGTTTCGGTGCATATAGTTGCGGTTTGATGTAGGAATAAGAAGATATACAACAAAAGGCGAGTCCAACCCTGCAGCTTCAGGTTGCGGTTTGATGTAGGAATAAGGAGATATACAACTCACTAAAGGTTTGGAAGCCATAAATTGTGTTGCGGTTTGATGTAGGGATAAGAAGATATACAGCTAATGCAATCACGCATTGCTTAACTCAAAAGTTGCGGTTTGATATAGGAATAAAAAGAGTAACTATTCATTCCCACCGTAGGGCGGGTTTTCCCCGCCCTATTGTGTATACCCCTGCTTTATTGTTGCAAGCGTTAGTCCCACGATGCTACGGCTGACATATTCCATCTTTTTCAACAAAAACCTATAAAACCCTTTGCGTCAGCGCCAAGGGCTATGGCCCTCTGCCATTTGCGGGAAGGGCTTGTGAGAGGCTTTGCCTCTCCCCGCCCCCATCCCGCAAATGGCAGATCCTCCTTCGTCGGTTCTTGGCGCTGACACAAAGAAAAACCTTGAAAACAAGCTGGCGCGGTAACTCTTAACTCCTAACTATTAACTCCTATCGCGTCAGCCTGTTTTCAAGGTTTTTCTTGCTGTGATGCAAGCCTGAGGAACGAAGGCTGTTTCTTCTTCGGCTCCGGCTTGCCGAAGCTTGCTTCGGGGCAAGGCGGAGCCGAAGAAGAAACAAAGGGCGCAGCCCTTGCATCACAGCAAGGGTTTTATTTGTTTTTGTTAGAATTGGAGCAGGAAAGAATATGAATCTCCGCTCGTAACTCTCATCTTACCTTTCGAACAGCATTCACTGAATAGTTGCTTTTTCCTTGCAGAACTCTAATTTTTCTTTACAAAAAGTAAAAAGTCAGGACAACGGGAATGGTGTGAAAGAGAACGCGAAAGTGAGGTATGAAAGGCTGGAAACGGGTCTGTCGGGTGAGGAAAAGGGATTGTGCATCGACCTTACTATAGTTATGTCACTGACCTTTAACGGTTAGGTGGGTTACTTAACCGTTGAATGTCAGTGACCTAACAGCGTTAGGTACACGACCTAACCGTAGTAAGGTCGGCCATTTGGAACGGCCGGAAAAGTCTTTTAATGGCAAGAATTATATAAACTGCTGATTGATAGATATTTACCAACTCGCTCCGTGTTCGCGTTCTTTTCGTTCAACCTCCCGTTCGCCCGAAAAGAATCGATTCTCAGCGGGGGTTGCGAAGAAAAAATCTTGACGCTTTGTACATCATTTGTTCACATAGGAAATGCCGGCCGATTGCATTGATGCAAATGGAACATTGCAGGGCGCGGGCAGGGGGGCAGGGGCAGTCCGCACCGTGCGATGGCGGGCGGCAACAAGGGCCGCACTGCGTAAATGGCATATTTGCGGGGGGCTCCATTGCGGTACAGATAAATATCTTTTATACCTTTTTCTTTTGCGCAACGAGCCATTTGTAGTAACTTTGCGGTAATTTTGAATTATTATGGATTCTATGATCGTTTTCAATCCGGGGAAGATGAAGAGAATGCTTACCCGCGCAATAGTTCTTACGATGCTCGTCATAGCATCGTCCGTCGTTTCCTGTCCTTCCGCTTTCGCGCAGAAACCGGCTGGCAAGGCCCAGACAGAAGCCAAGGCTCCCGCCGACACTGCGGCAGTTCCCGCCACTGACACGCAGGACGCTGACACGGCCGACGATGCCTCGCTCGCGGCCTTAGGCTCCGACGACAGCGGCATGCCCGCCGAAGAAAGTCAGGGATTCTACAAGTCGCTCAAGACAAAGTTTATCGAAGGCAACGCCGGCTTCATGTCGTTTGTGGCGCTCGCCTTGGTCCTTGGCCTGGCCTTCTGCATCGAGCGCATCATTTACCTCAGTCTTTCCGAGATCAACGCGAAGAAGTTTATGGCCGACCTCTGCAAGAAAATAGAGGCGGGCGACATCGAGGGCGGCAAGGCTCAGTGCCGTGACACCCGCGGCCCCGTAGCCTCTATCTGCTACCAGGGCCTGGAGCGTATCGGCGAGAAGATGGACAACATCGAGCGCAGCATCATCAGCTACGGCTCCGTGCAGAGCGCGAACCTTGAGAAAGGCTGCTCGTGGATCACGCTGTTCATCGCCATGGCTCCGTCGCTCGGATTCTTAGGCACCGTCGTGGGTATGGTCATGGCTTTCGACCAGATCCAGACCGCCGGCGACATCAGTCCGACCATCGTGGCTGCCGGTATGAAGGTGGCACTGATCACCACGATCTTCGGTATCATCGTCGCACTCATCCTGCAACTGTTCTACAACTATATCCTCTCGAAGATCGACCACCTCACCTCGCAGATGGAGGAGTCGGCCATCACGCTCATGGACTCCATCACCAAATATAAGAAGGAGAACCTGACCCATGAAGATAGATAAAAAGAAACTGCCTTCGCGCGTGCTCTATGTGCTCGTGGGGTTTATCGTTGTCGTCTTTGCCCTGTTCTGGCTCATCGGCTACGACAGGCCTTTCGATGAGGACGGCAACTTCAACGCGCCGCTCTTCACCGACGTGCTGCTCGTGTTCATGCTCCTTCTTACCGCCGGAGCCTGTGGCGTGGCGGTGTGGTCTGCCATCCGGAGCAACAAGGCGAGCGGTGGGGGAGAGCGCGTGGTCAACAACATACCCGTCAGGATGATCGGGCGTTGCGTCGCGGGAGGCACGGCGCTGGCCCTCGTCCTTACGTTCCTTTTCGGATCGTCTGCCCCGATGAAGATCAATGGTGCCGACTATGCCGACACGTTCTGGCTCAAGGCCTCCGACATGTTCGTCGCCACGTCGCTGCTGATGATTGTCGCTGCCGTGGGGGCCGTGGTCTATGGTGCCACTAAATATATCCGCAAGCCATGATGTTCAGACATAAGGAACACCGCGTGCCCGGACTGAACACGACATCGACGGCCGACATCTCGTTCATGCTCCTCATCTTCTTCCTTGTCACGACCAATATGGACATCGACAAGGGCTTGCAGCGACAGCTCTCGCCTACGGGGAAGAACGACCTGCAGGAGTCGTTTGTGGAAAAAGGCACGACGATGCAGCTTGTCATCAATGCCGACAACCAGCTGCTCCTCGACGGCAAGCCGTTCCCCGTGAACAGGCTGCGGGCCGAGGTGGAAAACTTTGTGCAGCGGGTGGGCAAGCGCCATCTCATCACGGTCAAGGTCGATCCCGCGTCGAGCTATGACACTTATTTCGGTATGCAGAACGAGCTCATGGCGGCCTACCGCGTGCTGCGTGACCGCACGGCGCTCCGCCTCTTCGGGCGCGGCTATACCGCCCTGTCGCAGACGCAGCGCGACAAGGTGAAAGACGAATGTCCGCAGCGCATTGCCGAGCAGTATACTGGACCCATCGGGCAGGGGGCCGACGGTGGAGACGCTGACGGGAAAGGAGGTGCGGAATGACGATGTTTCAACGGAGACGGCATGAGGTGCCCGGACTGAACACGGCCTCGCTGCCCGACCTTATCTTCACGGTTCTTTTTTTCTTCATGATCGTCACGCACATGCAGAAAGTAGCGGTCAAGGTGCAGTTTCGCACCCCACAGGGCACGGAACTTACCCGGCTGACGAAGAAGACTTCCGTCACTTATATTTATATCGGCCGTCCCTCGGCTGATCTGCGCAAGACGTTCGGCAACGGCACGCGCATTCAGCTCAACGACAAGTTTACCCCCGCCGCTGAGGTGGCCGACTATGTCACGGCGGAGCGGAACCGCATGTCGCCCGAAGACCAGGAGCAGATGACGGTGTCGATCAAGGCTGACCGTGGCACGCACATGGGCATCATCAGTGATGTCAAGCAGGCCCTTCGCGAGGCAAAGGCTTACCGCATCAACTATTCGGCTACGGAGAAAAAGAAACGGTAGAAGCCGGCGGAAATTTAGATTTAATTAACGGTTCCGGCGTAGGGAAAGAGCACACAATAATTGTTATTATTATAGCAACCCTGTATGAATTACATCATATTATAACTATAAAATATCATTATAATGGCACACATCCCCTTTGAAAACCGGCCTGAAGGTTGCGGCGATCCATTGTGGCGCTACAGCAAGAACCCTATCATTGACCGTTACCACATCCCTTCTTCCAACAGTATCTTCAACAGCGCTGTCGTTCCCTTCGGCGACGGTTTCGCCGGAGTATTCCGCTGCGACAACAAGGCGGTGCAGATGAACATCTTTGCAGGATTCAGCAAGGACGGCATCCACTGGGACATCAATCCCGACCCCATACAGTTTGAGGCCGGCAACACCGACATGATCGTGAGCGAGTATAAGTATGACCCGCGTGTGACATGGATCGAGGACCGCTACTGGATCACCTGGTGCAACGGCTATAACGGTCCGACCATCGGCATAGGCTATACGTTCGACTTCAAGACGTTCTATCAGTGCGAGAACGCTTTCCTGCCTTTCAACCGCAACGGTGTGCTCTTCCCGCAGAAGATTGACGGCAAGTACGCGTTGCTCTCACGACCGAGCGACAACGGTCATACACCCTTCGGCGACATCTTTGTCAGTTACAGTCCCGACATGAAATACTGGGGCGAGCACCGTTGTGTGATGCGTCCTACGCCCTTTGAGCAGAGTGCCTGGCAGTGCACGAAGATCGGCGCGGGACCTATCCCCATCCTTACCGATGAGGGCTGGCTGCTGTTCTATCATGGAGTCATCACCACCTGCAATGGCTACCGCTACTCGATGGGGGCCGCCATCCTCGACCGTGAGCATCCTGAGAAAGTGCTTTACCGCTCGCGCTATTACCTGCTCGGACCGGCAGCGCCCTATGAGCTGCAGGGCGACGTGCCCAACGTGGTGTTCCCCTGCGCCGCGCTCACGGAGGGCAACAAAGTGTGTGTCTACTATGGAGCCGCCGACACGGTGACAGCCCTGGCCTTTGGCTATATCGACGAGATCATCAATTTCGTCAAGCAACACCATTACAATGGTAATCTGCCCAAATAAACGGACAACAAGACCATGCAACAGTCATCCTCTCCAAGCCGTCATGTGAGTCCTGTGACTTGGGTACCCACGCTCTATTTTGCGATGGGTCTGCCTTTCGTCGTGCTCAACATGGTGTGCTCGCTCATGTATAAGGGTCTTGGTGTAAGCGACCGCCGGATAGCCTTTTGGACATCGCTCATCATGCTGCCCTGGACACTTAAACCCCTCTGGAGCCCGCTCCTTGAGCTGTACCGCACAAAGAAATTTTTCGTGGTCCTGACCCAGCTGCTCTCGGGCGTGGTCTTCGCCTTGGTGGCCTTTGCGCTCCACCTCCCTCATTTCTTTGCCATCACCATCGCTCTCTTGGCCGTCATCGCCATGAGCGGAGCCACGCACGACATTGCCGCCGACGGCACCTACATGTCGGTGCTCAGTAAGGAGGACCAGGCGAGGTGGATAGGATGGCAAGGTGCCTTCTACAATATCGCGAAGATTGCCGCCACGGGCGGTCTCGTCTATCTGGCCGGCATCCTTATCGACAGCTATGGCATTCAGATGGCGTGGACCATCATCATGCTCATCATTGCCTGTCTGATGTCGGTGCTTGGCATTTGGCATCTCTTCATCCTTCCCTCCGGCGGCACCCAGGCTGGGGCGAAACCAGGCGCGCGTGAGTCGCTGCGTGAGCTCGGGCGGGTGTTCATGGAGTTTTTCCGGAAGAAACACATCGTCTATTACATCTGCTTCATTATCCTCTACCGCTTCGCCGAGGGCTTTGTGATGAAGATCGTGCCGCTCTTCCTCAAGGCCTCGCGCGCCGACCAGGGACTGGGCCTGACCGAGCAGCAGATAGGTATCTGCTACGGCACGTTCGGGGCGGCGGCCTTCGTCATCGGAAGTATCCTCGCGGGCTATTACATCGCCCATAAGGGGTTGCAGCACTGCCTGTTCCGGCTGGCTCTGATCTTCAACCTGCCTTTCGTCGCTTACACGCTGTTGGCCGTCTTTCAGCCTGAGAGCCTGTGGCTCATCGGCGCGGGAATCGTCATGGAGTATTTTGGCTATGGTTTCGGCTTTGTCGGCCTGACCTTGTTTATGATGCAGCAGGTGGCACCGGGGAAGCACCAGATGGCCCATTACGCCTTCGCCAGCGGCATCATGAACCTCGGTGTGATGATTCCCGGCATGATCAGCGGCTTAGTGAGCGATGCTTTAGGCTACCGTACGTTCTTCTGTGTCGTCCTGCTGTGTACCATCCCTGCCCTGCTCATCACTTGGTTTGTACCCTTCACTTACCCAGACGGAGAGAAGGACAGGCAGGAGGGATAAAAAGACACTTTTAGTAGGGTTTCGGAATTGAGGTATTAAAGAAAAGGCCCCGTGCAACTTCTTCGGTTGCACGGGGCCGTCGTAATAATCTCTCTCTTGTTATATTATATATATGATAGGTTAGGCCTTAGTTGTATGCATTCTCAGCATGTTCGTAGATGTCGAGGCCTTCTTCCTCCACACGTTTGTCTACGCGCATGCCCATGAGTTTATCAATGATTTTATAGAGCACGAAGGTCATCACGGCACTGTAGACGATGGAGAAACCTGTCGCCACGAGCTGGATGAGGAGCTGATGCCATCCTCCGTAGAGTGCACCATCGACCCCACCGATACTCTTGACGCAGAACACACCCGTGAGGATACTTCCCACCACGCCACCGATCCCATGAACACCGAAAGCGTCGAGGGCATCGTCATAGCCGAACTTGCGCTTTACGACAGCGACCATGAAGTAGCAGATCAGGGCCGTGATAGCTCCGATGCACATCGCTCCGAACACATCCGTTGATCCTGCTGCCGGTGTGATGGCAACCAGTCCGCCCACCGCTCCCGTACACATACCCACACAGGTAGGCTTGCCGGAGTAGAGCCAGTCGATAAGCATCCAGACCAGCGCGGCGGTAGCGGTGCAGACATGCGTGGTGAGGAAAGCGTTGGCATCGAGCCCATCGGCGGCGAGGCCGGAGCCGGCATTGAAGCCGAACCATCCGAGCCACAGCATCGAGGCGCCCATGAAGACATAGGGAACGTTGGCGGCACCGATAGGCTTGCCGGGTTGGTAATCCATGCGTCTGCCGAGAAGCACACACATCACCAGGGCTGCGATACCTGCATTGATATGCACCACGAGACCACCGGCAAAGTCGATGGCACCTAAGTGCTGCATGAATCCTCCGCCCCACACCCAGTGAGCCATCGGGTAATAGACGATGATGCTCCAGAGGATGATGAACACGACAAAAGAGGGGAACCGCAGACGCTCGGCAAAAGCGCCGATGATCAGGGCGGGCGTGATGACTGCGAACATACACTGGAAGAGCACGAACGTCAGTTCGGGGATGTTGGGTCCCGCTTTCACGGTGTGAATGGTGATGCCATGCATGAAACACTTGTCAAACCCACCGATGACAGCTCCTAAGGGTGACCCTTCAAGGCCTGTGCCAAACGACCACGAGTAGCCGAAGGCTATCCACAGCAGGGAGCACATCGCTGTGATGAAGAAGCATTGCATGAGCACGCTCAAGATGTTTTTGCGGCGAACAAGGCCTCCGTAGAAGAGGGCCAATGCCGGCACTGTCATAAACATCACCAATATCGTCGCCATGGTAATCCAGGCGGTGTTTCCAGTGTCAATCATAATTCTAATTCGTGTCTATTTCTTAAGGTTATTTATTGAGGAGTCCAGAAGTCTCGGAAGTCCGGAAGTCCAGTCATTACCAGTGCTTAGTCATTTGACTGGACTTCTGTGACTTCTAAACTTCAGAACTTCCAAACTTCCAAACTTCTTAACTAATAGTTGTAGCAAGTCTCACCATGTTCGTATACATCCAGACCCTCTTCCTCGATGCGCTTGTCAACGCGCAATCCGAAGAACTTCTTGATCGTACTGAAGAGGATGATGCCGCACACGACAGCCCAACCGTCCACACAGAGGATACCCAGCGCCTGAGCACCGAGCGAGCCGAGACCGTGGCCATAGAACAGGCCGGTGCTCGTAGAGAACAGACCAACACAAAGGGTACCGAAGATACCGCAGATGCCGTGAACGGAGGAGGCTCCGACAGGATCATCGATGTGCAGTTTCTGGTCGATGAAGGAGACACCCAAAGGAAGGATGATACCGCAGAGGGCACCGATGATGAAGGCACCTAAAGGTGTGACGGCATCACAGCCTGCCGTGATACCCACCAGACCGGCGAGGATGCCGTTCAGTGTCAGTGAGAAAGAAGGCTTGCCATATTTGATCCATGTGAAGAACATGGTAGCCAGACCACCCGCTACGGCGGCGAGGTTCGTGGTAAGGAACACGTGGGAGATAGCGACGCGGTTCACCTCACCGCTGGCAGCCAACTGAGAACCGGGGTTGAAACCGAACCAGCCGAACCACAGGATGAACACACCCAAAGAGGCGAGGGTCAGACTGTGACCGGGGATGGCGTTGCTCGTGCCGTCCTTGCGGTACTTGCCTAAACGGGGACCCAGGAAGATGGCACCGACGAAAGCGAGCACGCCACCGACGGAGTGCACCACGCAGCTGCCGGCGAAATCGTGGAACGTCGTGCCGAAGGTAGACATGATGAAGCTTGCGGGATCGGCGTTGCAAAGCCAGCCGCCACCCCAGGTCCAGTGACCTTCAACAGGATAGATGATCAGAGAGATGAAGAAACTGTACACGCAGTACATATTAAACTTCGTGCGCTCTGCCATGGCACCGGAAACGATGGTGGCACTCGTAGCACAGAATACAGTCTCAAACATCAGGAAGCCCTCGGTAGGAAGGCCGGCGGCGTTGTGATAGAAACTAAGGTCGCCGAAGTTTGGCATGCCGATGAACCCCTGACCGTCTGAGCCGAACATGAATCCGAATCCAACAAACCAGAACAGGACTGAACCGATCATGAAATCGACAAAGTTCTTGAACAATATGTTGACGGTGTTCTTGCGTCGTGTAAAACCAGCCTCACAGTAGGCAAAGCCCGGCTGCATGAAGAAGACAAGCATGGCTGCTAACAGCATCCATACGGTGTCTACAGAAATGCTTAGATCTTGTACTGTCATATTTGTTATCCTTTTATGATTCCAACTGTGTTATTAATCTCTATGGATTATTAATCTCTCTTACTCCAGCTTTCTACTTAGAGTATTTGATTCTTCACTCTTCGTTTTTCACTTTCCCTCATTTCTCCTGCTCCGCATTGTAGAGTGCGATGTCGCCGCGCTCACCGGTCCTGATGCGGATGGTGTCCTCCACAGGAATGATGAAGATACGGCCGTCACCAATCTCTCCGGTCTTTGCAGCCTTCTCGATGGCGGCCACAGTCTTCTCAACGTTCTTGTCGCGCACCACAATGTTCATCAGCACACGTTCAATACTGCTCGTGGAATACATCACGCCACGATAGATACGCTCCTGGCGCATCTTGCCTTCTCCGCGCACGTCGTAGTAGGAGAACCACTCGATGTCGGCGGCAAGAAGAGCTTCCTTTACTTCCTCAAACTTTGTCTTGCGGATGATAGCTTCAATCTTCTTCATGCTTTTCTCTTTAATTGGTTTATTTACGTGTTGTTTACTATCCCTTTTATCACTTTCTAAGTCCTTTGGTTGACTTATTGTTTGTTTTATGCTGCAAAGTTAAACATTTTGTCATCAATAAATAGCTATTAAACGCACTTTGTTACTAAATATTTCTATAATGTAACAAAGTGGTAATCGTGACAAGCGTTGTACGCTCAAACTGTAAGCATTGAGGCTCTGTTTCATTACGGATTGATATGATTTATTAAAAAGTTTGATAATTTTTGCCGAAAACATTTCTATGTACTGACATTTTGTTGTATCTTTGCAGCGTGAACCACACAAAGCGATCACAATAAAGAAATAGAGCTTATCAATTTGAATTATTTGTATGACAGATACGACAACAATAAAAAAGATTCCGTTCACCAAGATGCAAGGTGCGGGAAACGATTATATATATGTAAATACATTATTATATAGTGTTCCTGATCCTGAGGCGACGGCCATCAAGTGGAGCGACCGCCATTTCGGCATAGGCTCCGACGGTCTGGTGCTTATCGGTGCGCCGAAGAACAAGGAGAACGATTTCTCAATGCGTATCTTCAACGCCGACGGTTCGGAGGCCATGATGTGCGGCAATGCCAGCCGGTGCATCGGCAAGTACGTTTACGAGCGCGGCCTATTCCGGGGCGACACCGTTCGTCTTGAGACACTTTCAGGCGTGAAGGTGCTGAAGCTGCATATCGAGGACGGCCACGTGAAGAGCGTGACGGTCGACATGGGCGAGCCCGCCTTTGAGGTCCCCGCCCAGTTCACCGGCACGAAACCTGCGGGCACCGACGGCACGTTCGTGTCTATGGGCAATCCCCACTACGTCAACTTTGTGGATGACATAAAGGAGATTGATGTCGCGGGCCTTGGCAAACAGTTGGAGTTCTCTCCTTCTTTCCCCGAGCGCTGCAATATAGAGTTTGCGCAGATAACCGCTCACCCCGCGTCGTCCGCTGCGACAAGCATCCGCACCCGCGTGTGGGAGCGTGGCTCAGGCATCACCTGGGCGTGCGGCACCGGCGCCTGCGCGACAGCCGTGGCTGCGGCCAAGACCGGCAGAGCAGGACGCCGGAGCGACATCGTCATGGACGGCGGCACCCTTCACATTGAGTGGGGCGACGACAACCACGTCAGGATGACAGGACCCGCCGAGTTTGTCTTCGACGGAGAAAAAGAATGCTGAAACGGCGGCGTATAAAACAGAACAACCAATAGTAAAAGATATAGAAGTATGGCATTAGTAAACGAATATTACCTCAGGCTGCCTGGCAGCTACCTCTTCGCTGACATCGCCAAGCGCGTGCAGGCGTTCAAGGTATCACATCCCAAGCAGCGCGTAATCAGTTTGGGCATCGGCGACGTGACACGCCCCTTGGCTCCCGCGGTGGTGGAAGCTATGCACAAGGCGGCCGACGAGATGGCACATAAAGAGACCTTCCGCGGCTACGGACCGGAACATGGTTACGACTTCCTCCGCGAGGCTATTCTGAAAGGTGACTTTCTCACACGCGGCATCCATCTCGACAAAGACGAGGTCTTCGTCAACGACGGTGCCAAGAGTGACACGGCAAACATCCAGGAGCTCCTGCGATGGGACAACAGTGTGGCGCTCACCGACCCCGTCTATCCCGTCTATGTCGACTCCAACGCCATGATCGGACGGGCTGGAAAGTTCGAAGGCGGCAAATGGACCGACATCACCTATCTCCCCTGTACCGCTGAGAACAACTTCACGCCGGCGCTGCCCGACCACCGTGTAGACATGATCTACCTCTGCTACCCGAACAACCCCACGGGAACAGTGCTCACCAAGGAGGAACTGAGGAAATGGGTCAACTTTGCCCTGCACAACGAGGCCATCATCTTCTATGATGCCGCTTATCAGGCTTACATTCAGGATTCGGAGATTCCCCACTCCATCTATGAGATAAAAGGCGCACGCAAATGTGCCATCGAGTTCCACTCCTACTCCAAGACCGCCGGCTTTACGGGCGTGCGTTGCGGTTACACGGTCATCCCGAAGGATGTCATTGCCAAGACCATTGACGGCAAGGAGGTGCAGCTCAATGCGCTGTGGGAGCGCCGGCAGTCGACAAAGTTCAACGGTACGTCGTATATCTCCCAGCGTGCGGCTGAGGCGACCTACTCGCCGGAAGGCCACAAACAGACGCGCGAGACCATCGCTTACTATATGGAGAACGCACGGATCATGCGCGAGACGCTCACCAAGCTCGGCTATGCCGTCTATGGCGGTGAAAACGCGCCTTACCTCTGGGTCAAGACACCTAACGGAATGGACTCTTGGAAGTTCTTCGACACGCTGCTCTTCGGATGTGGCCTCGTCTGCACACCGGGTGTGGGCTTCGGACCGTCGGGTGAGGGATACTTCCGCCTCACGAGTTTCGGAAACCGCGAGGATGTAGAGGAAGCCATGGAGAGGTTCAAAGGACTGTAGTCCGCTCCATATTCTGACTTTTAGCGTTATCAACATAAATAACTTCAAAAAGAGAGACTATGAAAAAGGTAAAAGGATTGGCACTGCTGATAGCTTGCTTCGCTGCCTCTACAGCAGTGGCTCAGGACAACGTAGAAGGAACGGTCTCCGCTGACTTTGTCAACCAGTACATCTGGCGTGGTCAGGATCTCGGAGATGTATCAGTACAACCTACGCTCGGCGTAGCCTACAAAGGCTTCTCTCTCACAGCCTGGGGCTCGGTAGGGCTCTCTGACAACAGTGACACGAAGGAGTTTGACCTCACGGCCGCTTATCAGACGGGCGGCTTCCACATCGGCATCACTGACTACTGGTTCAACGTCCCCAATGAGAAGTACTTCCACTATGATGCCCATTCCACGAGTCACGTCTTTGAAGGCAACATCGGTTACGATTTTGGGCCGGTGGCATTGAATTGGTACACCAACTTCGCCGGCAACGATGGCCTGAACAAGAGTGGCAAGCGTGCTTACAGTTCTTATGTTGAGGCTGCCGTGCCTTTCAAGCTTGCTGACCTCGACTGGACAGCGACTGTGGGAGCCGTGCCTTATGCCACTTCTTTCTATGCCAAGGCTAATGGTTTTGCAGTGACGAATGTATCATTGCGCGCGACAAAGGACATTCAGGTCACGAGAAGCTGGTCCGTCCCTCTCTTCGCCGGTATCTCTACGAACCCCTCCACCCAGAAGGCTTACCTCGTCTGCGGATTCACGCTCAGACCGTAAAAAGGTAAAAGGGTAAAAGGGTAAAAAGGTAAAAGGGTAAAAAGGTAAAAGGGTAAAAAGGTAAAAAAGAATAATAGATAAAATCAAATACATTTGCTGTAGCTCCGAAAAAGCCTTCCTCCCCGGGAAGGACCGGAGCAAGGCCTTAAATTAAAACTTTATGACCAACGAGAGATTTGATGCCGTAATGACCGCTTCCCACAAGAAGCCGGTCGAGGTGATAGCCCCTGTGGAGCGTCCCTCAGAGTATTTTGGCAAGAAGGTTTTCAACCGTGCCAAGATGTACAAGTATCTGCCTGCTGATGTCTATCAGAAGCTTATCGACGTGATCGACAACGGTGCCACACTGGACCGTTCCATCGCTGACGCTGTGGCTAAAGGCATGAAGCAGTGGGCTGATGAGAACGGTGTGACACACTACACGCACTGGTTCCAGCCGCTGACAGAGGGCACCGCCGAGAAGCACGACTCTTTCATCGAGCACGACGGCAAGGGCGGCATGATTGAGGAGTTCTCTGGCAAGCTCCTCGTTCAGCAGGAGCCGGATGCGTCCAGCTTCCCCTCCGGAGGCATTCGTTCAACTTTCGAGGCTCGCGGCTATTCAGCGTGGGATCCGACAAGCCCCGTCTTCATCATGGACGACACGCTCTGTATCCCTACCATCTTCATCTCTTATACGGGCGAGGCGCTCGACTACAAGGCTCCGTTGCTGCGAGCACTGCATGCCGTGAATGTCGCTGCTACCGACGTGTGCCACTATTTCTATCCCGACGTGAAGAAGGTCATCTCCAACCTCGGTTGGGAGCAGGAGTATTTCCTCGTCGACGAGGATCTCTATGCCGCACGTCCTGACCTCATTCTCACCGGCCGCACGCTGATGGGCCATGAGAGCGCCAAGAACCAGCAGATGGACGACCACTACTTCGGGACGATCCCTGAGCGTGTGCAGGCCTTCATGAAAGACTTGGAGATCCAGGCCCTTGAGCTCGGCATCCCTGTCAAGACTCGTCACAACGAGGTGGCGCCGAACCAGTTTGAGTGCGCGCCTATCTTCGAGGAGACCAACCTCGCCGTGGACCACAACATGCTGCTCATGTCGCTCATGAAGCGTGTGGCTCACAAGCACGGCTTCGAGGTGCTGCTGCACGAGAAGCCTTTCGACGGCATCAACGGATCGGGTAAGCATAACAACTGGTCGCTGGCTACCGACACGGGCATCCTGCTCCATGGACCAGGCAAGACACGGGAAGACAACCTCCGCTTCGTCGTCTTCATCGTCGAGACGCTCATGGGTGTATACAAGCACAACGGACTGCTCAAGGCCAGCATCATGGATGCAGGCAACGCGCACCGCTTAGGCGCCAACGAGGCACCACCAGCCATCATCTCTTCGTTCCTCGGCAAGACCGTCTCCGACGTCCTCGACCATATCATGAAGTCGGACAAGGACGCACTGGTCATCAAGGGTAAGGAAGGTGTGCAGATCGATATCCCGGAGATCCCTGATATCATGCGCGATAACACCGACCGTAACCGTACGAGCCCATTCGCCTTCACCGGTAACCGCTTCGAGTTCCGTGCCGTGGGTTCCTCCGCCAACTGCGCCAGCGCGCAGATTGTGCTGAACACCGCCGTGGCTGAGGCACTGACTAATTTCAAGACACGTGTCGACGCACTCATCGCCAAGGGTGAGGACAAGTTCGCTGCCATCCTGACCGTCGTCAAGGAAGACATCAAGACGTGTGCGCCTATCCACTTCGATGGCAACGGCTACAGCGACGAGTGGGTTGAGGAAGCTGCCAAGCGCGGCCTCGACACCGAGAAGTCGGCGCCAGTCATCTTCGACCGTTACCTCGATCCCGAGAGCATCAAGATGTTCGAGTCTACGGGTGTCATGAAGGAGAACGAGCTCAAGGCACGTAACGAAGTCAAATGGGAGACCTATACCAAGAAACTGCAGATTGAGGCACGTGTTCTCGGTGACCTCTCGCTCAACCACATCATCCCTGTCGCCACGCACTATCAGTCTATGCTGTCGAAAGACGTGCAGAACCTCATGGTCATCTATGGCGCTGAGAAGGGAAAGCAGCTCTCCGACCGTATCATGAACATCATCGAGCAGATCTCGGAGCGTACAGCTACCATCGAGAAAGACGTTGAGGATATGGTCAACGCACGGAAGGTGGCCAACAAGATCGCCGACGAGCGCGAGAAGGCTGTGGCTTACCACGACACCGTCGAGACCTGGTTCCATCCTATCCGCTACCAGATCGACAAGCTCGAGCTTGTGGTGGCTGATGAGCTCTGGACACTGCCTAAGTATCGTGAGCTGCTGTTCATCAGATAATGTAGCTAAAAAACAAGCAATCTATTTCTTTTATTGGTTGTTTAAGTTCATGCGGGGAGACGTCGTGAGATGTCGCCCCGCATTTCTGCATTTCTAATAATTATTATGTGATATCATGAAGACAACCCTTATCCTCATCGGAAAGACCGACGGCAAGCTCTATCAGTCGGCCATTGACGACTATGTCTCGCGCATCGGCCATTACATGCCGTTCACCGTGAAGGTCATTCCCGACATCAAGAACACACGCGCCCTCTCTGAAGAACAGCAGAAAGAGCGCGAGGGAATCCTTATCTTAGATCAGGTACAAGCCCAGGACAGCCTCGTCCTCCTTGACGAGCGTGGCGAGGAGCGCCGCAGCATCGAGTTCGCCCGATGGCTTGGTAAGCGACAGGCTGCCGGGCGCAACCTTGTCTTTGTCATCGGAGGACCATACGGATTCTCTGAGGCGGTGTACAAACGGGCTGAGGCCATGGTCTCTCTTTCCCGCATGACCTTCTCCCATCAAATGGTACGTCTGATCTTCATAGAACAGCTCTACCGTACCTGCACCATCCTCAAGGGGGAGAAGTATCACCACGAGTAGCCGCTTGTCCAACGGCTCGATCCTGCCACGTCCGTGATAATATCGTGCCACGTCTGTGATAAGATCGTACCACGTCCGTGATAAGATCCTGCCTCGTATGTGATAAGATCGTGCCACGTCTGCGATAAGATCGTGTCTCGTATGAGATCCGTATTGCTCTTTCTGCTTGACATACATCAATTATCTAACATTTTTGAAAAATAATCCCGAAAATATTTGGAGGGTATTGAAAAAGTCCATACCTTTGCACTCGCTTTTCGGAAATACACCGGCAAGCAACATAAAGAAAGAGTTCTTTGAAAAGATTTACATAAACAGAGAAGTAGTACAAGAAGCGAGTGCTTCCGTTCAGTAAGCCGCTGCTG
>Ga0256404_1001388_pt1 | contig 58819 bp, 52 predicted proteins | sample RumenRJG_01DNA_FD_185990 | JGI IMG/M metagenome (GOLD analysis project Ga0256404, IMG submission 185990) | Bovine rumen microbial communities from Lethbridge, Alberta, Canada - RJG_01 | ecosystem: Host-associated > Mammals > Digestive system > Stomach > Rumen | place: Canada: Alberta | collected... | reverse complement strand
GGGTAATGTGGTGGGCATTGTTGACAATACCGAGTTGTACCCCGTGCAAGTCTTCTACTTGGTTGTAGATACCTACTTGGGCACCGATTAAAGTACCATGGGCAAAGTTGACAATACCAAATTGGGCGCCGCCAAAGTGAGAATCGTTAATATCCACGATAGCGCTTTGCAACCCATATAATCTGTTAGAGCGGGCATAAATCCACGCACCGTTGATACCATACCCTTCGTTAATCTTAGCAACGGCTAAGGCTTCGTTAATACCGCGCAGTTCGCCGGCTTTGCTTACTAACAAATCCCATTGTAAACCATAGATAGAGTTGGTGTTGGAACCAATCCCCACGTCAATCCCTCTAACGGTTTGCGTATTATTGGGCAAAGCCACGGCAATATCATCCCACAAGGATAATTTGAGGATGCCGTTATCCCCTGCAAAAGCGGGGGCAGCTACGAATAATGCTACTAACAATACTGCTAGTTTTTTCATTGATCCTTCTCCTTAATTAATATAGTTTATCAAACGTCCTCTGTCGGCCCATTTGATAATACGCAATTATTTTAGCAATTTTTTTATGTTCTGTTCACACAATTTCTTACCAAATTGCTAAAATATTTATAACACAAGTAAGTTGTAATTATGACAAAGAAAAAATCTCCAAAGGTTGCGCGTGCGCTACGTACGCAGTTGTTTCACTTAACAAATCCCATTTTTTTTGAAACACTTCTTTTAATGCTCACGGGAGCAACGGATGTTTTTATGCTTAGCCGCTTTAGTGATGATGCGGTAGCGGCCAGCGGGGTGGTGAATCAGTTGGTATTTTTAATATGCCTTGTTTATATGATTACTACGCTGGGAACATCTGTGTTGTGTGCGCAGTATTTGGGTGCAAAACAGAAAAAAAATGTAGCACAAGTGATTGGCGTATCGCTCTTATTAAACCTGATTATGGGGGTTGTGGTAAGCGCCGGGTTGTATTATTTTGCCCCGCAGTTACTCCACCTTATGGGCCTCAAAGCGCATCTGTTTGATTATGCTTTGCCTTATATGGGCCTTGTGGGGGGAAGTTCTGTGTTTTTGGCTGTGGTGATGACGCTGGGAGCCATTTTGCGTAGCCATAATAAAGCCTATTATCCCATGTGGGTGGCACTCCTTATAAATATTATCAATATAGTTGGAAACTATTTACTTATTTTTGGACACGCAGGTTTGCCGCGTTTGGGCATTGTGGGGGCGGGTATTTCTACGATGGCGTGTCGCTTTGTGGCCGTTATTTTGTTGGCCTATATCTTATTTACGCGGGTAACGGGGGTTCCGCCGCTTCGGTATTTTAAGCCTTTCCCTTGGGATAAAATTAAAAATTTACTAATTGTCGGTTTGCCGGCAGCAGGGGAAAATTTGTCGTATGATTTGTCGCAAGTGGTTATTACTTATTTTGCAGTATTGTTAGGGGCCGCCTCTTTAACGACGCGCACGTATACCATGCACATTGTTATGTTTTCGTACGTATTTGCCATTGCCATTGGACACGGGGCCTCTATTACAATTGGACATTTGGTAGGGCGTGCACGCAATCAAGCGGCTTTTTCGTTGGAAAAATATTCTATCCGGTGGGCACTTGTAGTTAGTGTTGCCATTTCTTTACTCACTGCCATTTTTGGCAAACAAATTTTTAGTTTACTTTCCCATAATCCGGATGTAATTCGTTTGGGGGTTATAGTTTTGTGGGTAGATGTAGTGCTTGAAATTGGTCGTGCAGTTAATATTACGGCAGTAAACTCGCTCATCGCTTCCGGGGATGTTTTGTTCCCTTTTTGGACCGGAGTTATTGTAATGTGGGGGGTGGCTACCTTGCTGGCCTACGTGCTGGGGGTGTGGCTGGGTTGGGGACTCGTAGGTATTTGGTTGGCGATGGCTTTGGACGAACTGATTCGCGCGGCCGTGTTTGAGCGCCGTTGGCGTAGTTGTAAATGGCAAAACAAAGCGTTTACGCATTAAATTTGGTAAAATATCTCTATGATGCAATTAAATTACGCGGAATATGACGTTCCGCAGAACTTACGATTTAAGACACACGATATTATCCGGATGGGGGGGCTGCATTGTGCGGCTCAGTTGCCAGCCCAAAATTTTGCCGATGTGCTGGAAGCCCCTAATAAAATTACCAAAGCGGCAGTGAATCTTTCTTTTTCCGTGGCGAATAAAGAAATGATCGTAACCGGTACTATTTCCGGCGAGCGTGAAGTGCAGTGCGCACGTTGTTTGCGTGTAGTTACGCAACCGTTTAGTGAAACATTTTCTGAAACTTTTAGCACGAACCTTGAAATAATTGATATAATGTATGTTGTACGACAAACAATGGCGTTGACGGAAGATATTCGCTTTCTGTGTTCGCCGGATTGTAAAGGCTTGTGCCCTCAATGCGGCCAGGATTTGAACGAAGGCCCTTGTGGATGTAAAGCAGAAAATTTGTCGCCTTTTGCCGTTCTAAAAGGAAAATTTAAATAGTAAAGTTCTTGTGAATTTTTACGAAATATAGGAGTATAAGAAATGCCGAATCCAAAGAAAAAACACACTCGTTCCCGCCGGGATATGAGAAGATCCCATAACTCTGGGGTAGAACTTCCGCAACTCGTGGAATGCCCTAATTGTCATGCCAAACGTCTTCCTCATAACGTATGCCCCTCTTGCGGTTACTATAAAGACCGTGTGGTAGTGGCGCAGAAAACCAAAGAAGAACCGGCTGCTAAATAAGAGCCTTTATGAAAATTGCTCTGGACGCTTTAGGCGGAGATTTTGGTGCACGACCCAATGTATTGGGGGCCTTGCAAGCGGCTAAAAAACTCAACTTGGATGTTATCCTAGTTGGGGATGAGGCTGTGTTGCGCCAAGAATTGGCCAATTTAGGCTACGCCAAAGAACCAGAGCATATTTCCATTGTCCACGCGCCTGATACCATTGATATGGCAGCGGAACCTGCCAAAGAATGCCGCAACAAGAAAAACGCCAGCATCATTGTATGTGCCAATTTGGTACATAAAAAAGAAGCGGATGCGTTTGTTTCCGCCGGCCATTCCGGAGCCACGATGGTAGCGGCCTTGTTTGGTTTGGGCCGTATCAAAGGCGTGCAGCGCCCGGCTATTGCAACACCTATGCCTACTTATAAAGGGGTAAGTTTGTTGTTAGACGGTGGCGCCAATGCTGATTGTAAACCGATTCACTTACTGCAATTTGCGGTAATGGGTTCGGCTTATATGCAAAAAGTGTTTGATATTCCGGCTCCGTCTGTAGGCGTTTTATCCATTGGGGAAGAAGAAACCAAAGGAAATATGCTTGTTAAACATACGGTTCCGCATATGCGGGAAATCGGTGTTAATTTTAAGGGCACGGTAGAAGGACGGGATGTAAATACCGGCGAAACAGATGTAATTGTTTGTGACGGATTTGTAGGCAATATTGTGCTTAAACTTGCCGAAGGGCTTGCCAAAACAATGATTGCCATGATTAAACGCGAAGTTAAAAAACGCCCGCTGGCTATTCTGGGGGCGTTGTTATCTAAAGGAGCGTTTAAGGCTGTCAAAAAACATACCAACCCCGATTGCTATGGCGGGGCACCCTTGGTAGGGGTCAACGGTGTGGCTATTATTTCGCACGGTAAATCTAACGATTTTGCTATCTTTAATGCCCTTAAAACAGCCGCGCGGTTAGTAGAAAAGAATTTTGTAGGCGATATTGCAGCCAAGATGGCGGCTTTGAAACCTACGTTTGATAATTTGGAAAAAGAAATCCACCAGGAGAATCACTAATGGCAAACTTTTCCGGAAAAACAGTTGTGATTACGGGGGCTACTCGCGGAATTGGGTTAGCCATTGCGGAAGAATTTGCTAAAAGCGGGGCGCATGTAGCCATTTGTGCCAGCCATGAAACCGGCTTGGCAGCGGCGGCAGAAAAATTAGCCGCGTTGGGCGCTCGCGTGTATACACAGGTGGTAAATATCGCTTGCGCGCAAGATTGTGATAGTTTTATAGCAAATACGCTCAAAGAATTTGGACAAATTGATGTGCTCGTTAATAACGCCGGGATTACCAAAGACAATTTGACCGTGCGTATGAGCGAAGAAGATTTTGATACGGTAATTGATGTAAATTTGAAAGGAACGTTTTTGATGTCCAAGGCGGCCCTTAAAGTTATGTTTAAAAAACGCAGTGGCAGTATTGTAAATATTTCCTCTGTGGTAGGAGAAATGGGCAACCCCGGTCAGGCTAACTATGTAGCCAGCAAGGCGGGAATTATCGGCCTTACTAAAACGTTTGCTAAGGAATTTGGTTCACGTAATGTGCGTGTAAATGCTGTAGCGCCGGGGTTTGTACAAACGGCGATGACAGAACAATTAAGTGACGAAGTAAAAGCCAAAGCGCTTGAGTCTGTTCCGCTTAAACGCTTTGCGCAAGCGCAGGATATTGCCAAAGCGGTTATGTTTTTGGCAAGTGAGGATGCCGCCTATATTACAGGGCATGTACTTGCTGTAAACGGCGGTTTATATATATAATTTAATAAAGGGTAACCTTTTTTTAATTGGAGGACTAACATGTCTGTAGAAAACGTACAAGAAAGAGTAAAAAATATCATCGTGGAGCAATTAGGTGTAGAAGCTGATCAAGTAAAGCCCGAAGCCCAATTCGTAAACGATTTAGGTGCCGATTCCCTGGACACGGTGGAACTCATCATGGCCTTGGAAGAAGAATTTGATGTTGAAATTCCGGATGAAAAAGCCGAAAAAATTAAAACGGTAGGCGAAGCCATTTCTTATATTCAAGAAAACGCCAAAAAATAATTGTGCAGACGGATATTGAACGAATCCTTGGATATCGCTTCAAAGATCCCGCTGTTTTAAAGGAAGCACTCACTCACAAGTCTTTTGCTGGGGAACACCGAGGCATTAAACACAATGAACGCCTGGAATTCCTGGGGGACAGTATCTTAGGTGCGATCGTTGCAGATTATATCTATAACGAATGCCCTCATGATGAAGAGGGGGTGCTTTCTAAAATAAAAGCCAATTTAGTTTCCCGGCGTAACCTGTATCTTTGGGGCAAACAGTTAAACCTAGGCCAATTTATGGCATTAGGCCGGGGAGAGCTTGCCACGGGCGGACGCGAACGGGATAGTATTATTTCCAACGCGGTGGAGGCTGTGATCGGAGCGGTTTATTTAGATGGTGGATATGCGGCCGCCCGCGCACTTATTCTGCCTTGGGTACGTACCCAACAACTCACGCAAGACGCGCAAGATTTTAAGAGCCTTCTGCAAGAAGTAATACAACAAAAAGGCCCGCATACGCCCCTATATGAAGTTATCCAGACCGTCGGCCCCGAACACGATAAAACTTTTACCGTGCGCGTAAGTTTGAACGGTCAAGAATTAGGCACCGGTAAGGGACATAATAAAAAACAAGCAGAGCAGGCGGCCGCGCATAGTGCCTTAATTAAATTACAACAATCACACAAGTAAAACGCTTATGTCAGCACCTAGACCTAAAAAACATACTCTGTCAAAGATTACTGTTCCGCCAGATAGCAAAGTGGCTAAGACGGTACAAGTGGCCAAACGCAAACCGTGGACTTCCTTGGCCATAGTGGCGGCTGTACCGGTGGTTATTCTGTTGGCTTTTACTTTTAAGAGTAACTGGGTTCCTTTCAAATCTTCCAAAACAAGCCCGGCTAAAATTTTAATTACACAAACGCCGACGGAAATCGCTGACGAACTAACTACCGCTTTGCAAAAAAAAGATACGCAGGCCTTCTTAGATATTTTATCGGAGAAAGTAAAGGACCCTAATATTGTTAATACGAAGGGAGATCCTGTTTTGGTAGCGGCTGCTACGTTAGGCAATTATTCTGCGGTGGAAGAATTGATTCTATCCGGGGTAGATGTCAATAAACCCAATGCCTTTACCAAAGATACCGCCCTATTGCGTAGCCTATATAATGGTCATACGGAAATTGCACAACGTCTCGTATATTCCGGCGCCGATATCAATGCGAAGAATAATTATCATCATTCGCCTTTGTACGTGGCACTTGAAAAGCGCAATGTGCCTATGATTGAACTGTTTTTAACCAGCGGTGTAAAGGAAGGGATTACCCCTGAATACCTCTTCCGTTCTACTGCCAATAAAAATGAACTGGGTGTGCTGGCTATGCTTAAAGGTGGCATTAACCCCAATATTGCCAATGAAAAAGGAAATAGCCCGTTGATTATTTCGGCTTCTTTGGGTGATTTGCCCAGCGTGCAAAATTTGCTGGCCTACCGGGCCAATATTAACACTGCTAATAAGGACGGAAATACGGCGTTAATTTATGCGGCGCGGTATAATCATCCGGCAGTCATTAAAATGTTGTTGATGCCGCAGACTATGCAGGCCCCTTTGGATGTGGATGCCCAAAACAAAGCCGGTGAAACCGCCTTATACTGGGGGGCCGCTAAGGGAAATGTGGAAGTGGTAAAACGTTTGCTTGCGGCAGGAGCAGACCCGACCATTGCCGCCAATAACGGCCTAGTTCCGTATGCCATTGCTCAAAAAAATGGACGCGGACAAGTACTGGAATGGTTTAATAAAGATATTCGCGAAGTAGAAAACGCAATTATAGCGCAAGATAATGCGCAACTGTTGGCGAAACAAAAAGAAACCGAAAACACGGAAAAAGAAGAAAATATTTTTGAGGCTACCGCTAAGGGAAATCTGGAACGTGTACAAGAATTATTACAAGAAGATCGCATGCTGATTTCGTCTAAAGATAAAGCGGGTCGCACTCCTTTGTTGGTGGCGGTGGAAAATAACCAAAAACAACTGGCAGACTACTTTGTAAGTGAAGGGGCTAAATTATTTGAAGTGTCCTCTTTGGGCAATGTGCTGCATATTGCGGTAGCCACCAAAAATGCGGAATTGCTTAAGTGGTTGGTCCAAAAAGCGCGCGCCAAAGGACAATTGGCACTGATGTTGGAATATAAGATTAGTCCGGCTAAAAATGTACCGGAACTGACTCCGTTAGGTTGGGCGGGGAGAACGTGCCAAAGGGAAATTTATAATTATCTGGTTTCTGTGGGAGCAAAAGAAGGTTTGGCAAATCAGGCCTACAGTCCTACGTCGTTACTTGCCAAATGTAATAAACCCTCCCAGACTCCACAGTCCAAGTCTTCGTCAAAGAAAAAATAAAGAGTCCGCGTGATTAAAAACTATAAAAAAGAGCCTCGCAGTATGCGAGGCTCTTTTGAATTAGCGTTTATTTATATCGGTTATAACTGGCGATATCTTCCAGTTTCTTGCGCCCGTGGATGCCGGCGTTTTCCAGGGCCTCGTCCGGGTATCCTACCGCAAATAAATGTTCAATTTTTTGCCCACGGGGCAACTTAAAAAATTTTTCTGCCTTATTGGAATTAAACCAGCCAATCCAGCAAGTCCCCAAGCCTAATTCCCAGGCGCGTAACACAAAGTGTTCTCCCGAAATTCCCTGGTCTACCAAATAAAATTCCGTTTTGCGAAAGAAATTACCCAGCCTGCTGGTAAAATTGCCTTTGTCGGATACGACTGCAACCAACACAGGGGCCTTGGCGGCCCAGGAAGTAATGGAATAAATGCCGCTAAAGATTTCGTTGCAAAAGGATTCTTTTAGTTTCGGGTCATCAATTACAATATAATGCCACGGTTGTGAGTTACATGCCGAGGGGGCCATCCGGGCCGATTCCAAGCATTCATTTATTTTTTCACGTTCCACGGCCTGCATCTTAAATCGGCGGATGCTGTGGCGTGTTTCAATAGCGGTTTTTACGTCCATAATAATCTCCCTTTTTTATTTCTAAAAATAGTTTAGCAAATTCGTACGTTGTTTTTATAAAATAAATATTATGCACTTTACTAAATATAATGGCTTGGGAAACGATTTCATCTTTTTGACGGGTGCCACAGCCTTGGCTGTGAAAGACCCTGCCCCGTTGGCGCGTCGGCTTTGTGATCGCTATACGGGGATTGGCGCGGATGGTTTGGTGTTGCTGCTGCCTTCTCAGGTAGCGGATATTCGTATGCGGATTATTAACAGTGACGGTAGTGAAGCGGAAATGTGCGGTAATGCTTCGCGCTGTGTGCCCTTGTACCTGGCACAAACAGGCCAATCTGGCAAACAGCACGTGACTTTGGAAACCTTGGCCGGAATTATTGATACAGAAATTATAGATGTGCAAAAAAATTTAGTAAGGGTGAACATGGGAGCCGCGAAGCAAATTGCCCCTTTAACCGTGCAGGTAGAGGAAAAGAAATTTGAGGGGATGGCGGTCTCGATGGGCAATCCGCATTTTGTAATTTTAGTAGATGACATTGCATCGTTCCCGGTGGAAAAATGGGGCCCCTTATTGGAAACGCATCCTGCGTTTGCGCATAAAACCAATGTGGAATTTGTGCAAGTGCTGGATAAAAACACCGTCCGTATGCGTGTATGGGAACGCGGAGCCGGTATTACGCGAGCCTGCGGAACAGGATCGTGCGCTACGGCAGTAGCATGCATAACCCAAGGATTAACAACATCCTCCATTACGGTCAAACTGGACGGGGGGGAGTTACACATTGCCTGGCCGGATAAAAAGGAAATTTTTATGACGGGTCCCGCTCAAAAGGTCTTTGAGGGAGAAATAGAATTATGACACAATTAAATGAAAATTACCTGCGTCTGCAGGGAAGTTACCTATTTTCTACTATTGCGCAACGCGTACGTGCTTATAAAGAGGCCCACCCGCAATCCCCTGTAATTAGTTTGGGAATTGGGGATGTAAGCCAGCCTTTAGTGCCGGCTGTGGTGGAGGCACTGCGGCAAGCCTCCGCAGAAATGGGTCAAATAGAAACGTTTCATGGCTATGGCCCGGAACAAGGCTATGAATTTTTACGCCAAGCCATCGCTGCGCATGACTATCAGGCCCGGGGAATTGAGATTGCACCGGATGAGATTTTTGTAAGTGACGGGGCCAAAAGTGATGTAGCCAATTTTCAGGAATTATTTTCCCAAGAGAGCGTGGTAGCTCTTCAGGATCCGGTATATCCTGTCTATTTAGATACAAATGTGATGGCGGGGCGTAGTGGTGCTTTTGAAAACGGGCGTTTTGAAAAAATTGTCTATTTGCCTTGCACGGAGGAAAATGGTTTTGTACCACAGCTTCCGCGCCAGCATGTTGATATAATTTATTTATGCTCTCCCAACAACCCGACGGGTGCTACGCTGACCAAAGAACAATTAACTGCGTGGGTACAATATGCCCAAGAACATAAAAGCATTATTTTATTTGATTCTGCCTATGAGGCCTATATTTCTCAGCCGCAGTTGCCCCACTCTATTTTTGAGATTGCCGGGGCGGATCAAGTAGCTGTGGAATTCCGTTCCTTCTCTAAAACAGCCGGATTTACCGGTACCCGTTGTGCTTATACGGTAGTGCCCAAAAAGGTACAACTGCGCGATAGCACCGGAAACAATAAGCCGCTTAACGCGTTGTGGTTACGTAGGCAAACTACTAAGTTTAATGGGGTGCCCTATATTATCCAGCGTGCCGCGCAAGCGGTATATTGCGCACAAGGACAGGCCCAAATCAAAAAAGTGATAGCCCTATACCAACAAAATGCGCAAGTAATTTTACAAGCGTTGCGTGAGGTCGGCTTAACCGCTTTTGGCGGGGAAAATGCCCCCTATATTTGGCTCAAAACGCCACAAGCAATCTCTTCTTGGGAATTTTTTGACTTGTTGCTACAAAAGGCCCAAGTGGTAGGAACGCCGGGGGTGGGATTTGGCCAGTGCGGCGAAGGATATTTTCGGTTGACGGCATTTAATACGCCCAGCCTTACTAAACAAGCAGCCCAGCGAATATGTTCTCTAAAAACGCTGTAATTTGTTACAATTTAGACACGGAGGAAAATATGAATAAACAAGGTTTTACTTTAACAGAGTTGTTAATAACGGTAGTTATTGTGGGAATTTTAGTTTCCATTGCACTGCCTATGTATACAAGAACCATAGAACGTTCGCGTGCTACAGAGGCTATGGCGGCTATTAAAGCCATGAATGATTCTATTTATGCTTTTTTTATAGAAAGAGAAGTTTGTCCTACGCGCTTTAGCCAATTAGCGATTACGGTGGAAGACGCTAATGATGCTGACAATGCGGATAATACGATTGAAACAAAATTTTTTCGTTTTGACTTGGCCGGTTCTCCTGTATCTGTTCCGGGTACAGATTGTAATGGCATTTTAGCCACCCGTATTCATGGGGGCAATTATCAATATGAAATATGGAACCCCTATACGCGTGGTACCACAGGCAATTCGTTGGCCTTACAATGTGCGCCGGTGGAAGGGATTAACGGTGCTGCTTTGGAAAAGAGTCGTGCCGTTTGCGAATCGTTGGGCCTTTTCCGGGAAGAAAATTTGGGTGCAACAGGTGGGAGTGGCACAACGGGCTCTTTCTCCGGCAAGGCGGGAATAACGGGCCCGGTAGAAAAAATTGTGTATGAGGGGACTATTCAAGAAAAGAATACGTCTGTTGATGAAACGAAAAAAACTGTAAAATAATCGTTAAATCTTCGCTAGAAAAATGCCTCATAAACATATTGTTTATGAGGCATTTTATTGGGTGATTGTATTTCTATTTTTGAACAGGTACGCCACCGGTTAAATCTTTAATGGCGGCTACTGCACCTAGCACGTTAGAGGCTTCGTAGGGCATATAGATAATTTTGTTATCTTTTCCTTCCGTCATGCGTTCTAAGGCTTCAATATACTTCATAGAAATCATATAACTGGCCGGGTTGGAAGATTGAGCTACCGTAGAGGCAACAATCTTTACCGCTTCGGCCTCGGCTTGCGCTACTTTGATTTTAGCTTCGGCTTGACCCTCGGCTTCTAAAATAGCGGCTTGTTTCATACCTTCCGCTTTTTTAATTTCCGATTCGCGGATAGCCTCCGCTTTTAAGATTTGCGCTTTTTTAGTACCTTCGGCCTCGGTTACCATAGCACGGCGGTCGCGTTCGGCTTTCATTTGTTTTTCCATCGCTTCTTGAATAGCAGCGGGGGGAGTAATATCCTGGAGTTCTACCCGGGTTACTTTTACACCCCATTTATCCGTAGCAGTATCCAAAATATCACGCAAGCGGGTGTTGATTGTTTCACGAGACGTTAAGGTCTGGTCTAAGTCCATCTCACCGATCAAGTTACGTAACGTGGTTTGCGTTAGTTTTTCAATGGCTGTCGGTAACGATTCTACTTTATAAGCAGCATCCTGCGGGTTGGTAATTTGAAAATACAATAATGCGTTGATTTGGATACCCACGTTGTCGCGCGTAATTACGTTTTGGCGCGGGAAATCGTACACAGTTTCACGCATATCTACTACATCTCTGTATTCCGTAAACGGTAACGAGCGGGAACGCCCGGACCCGTCAATATATTCCCGGCTGGAACGCCATTCCATTTTATGGGGTTTATCCATAATTGGGATAATCCAGTTAATACCGGGTCCTTTGATCTCACTAAATTTCCCGAAACGTTCAATGATAACACATTGACCTTGTTTTACAATTAAAATACCTTTGAAAATCATCACTACGATGAAAAAAGCAAAGGCACCTAAGAACAGCAATCCCATCCCTGCAATTTCTTCCATGTTTATTCTCCTTATTTATTTTCTTTTACAAAAAGAGTGACCCCATTTAATTTTTCCACTACACAGCTTGTTCCTTTTGCTAAGGGAGTAGCAGCGGTAGCTTTCCAGCTTTCTCCCGATACTAATACTCTGCCCGTTCCCTGTACCGGATCAATATCCACCTCCACGATAGCCTGTTTACCGATAATATCTTCAGAGGGAGTTTTTAAGTCTTTATTTTTGTTGTAAAGATGCTTAAGCGCAATAGGGCGGATACCAATCCAGCAAATGACGGATAGCACCGCAAAAACCGCGATTTGCATCCCTAACGATAGGCCAAGCCAAGATGCCAAGGCTGCCCCCAATAGGCCAATGCCCAGACACGTGAGGGAAAATTCCATAGTAAACAGTTCCCCTATGAAACATCCCAGCGCGATAATAAGATATATGTAATAATTCATGCGACCTCCTAATTTTTAACAATTTCCAGATAATTACGTAAAAATTTCAAACGACGGGTATCGTGCATTTTATTGAGAATATATATCATATTCGCAATAAACCGCCGTACAATTAAACGAGAAGATAACGGGGTAAATAAATCGGGTTCATGGGTTAGGCCACGGGAACGGATGTAGGCGCGGCAGTCTTCTTCGCACAGTTGTTTGCCGTTGTCTAAGGGATCAATTAAATAAGACACCGCATTTTTGCTATCGCGCATATGGACCAATAACCGCCCGGCCAAATCTACTAAGTCTACATCTATGCCAAAGCGTTGGGCCAAGCACAAATAAAGGCACGCAACGGTAAGGGCAGAACCCCGTTTGGTTTGTAAAAAGCGCGGGAAAGACAAATCCCGAATATCCGAAATAGCGGGAATAGTTTGAAATTGTTTGATTTCAAAAATAAACCGTCCCAGTAACGCAATAATTTCAGGGTAGTCCGTGGCATTTAAGAGAGCCGGCCGCAGTTCTTGCGCCATATCCTCTAGCGGTTTAGCAATTACGCCACGTTGAGTAGTGGGGGAGGTAAATTTAGCCAGTAGTAGCAGTCCCTCTTCTAAATTAGGGTTAATCTTGGCATTGAAATAAGAAAGGGCTGTGGCTAAGTCCTCCCAACAAATTTCTTCCAGCATGTGCACAACCGCTCGCGGCGCAGAAGATGCAAATTCTTCTTCTAACGTGCGCTGCACTTCATCCGGGTTGGCTTTAATAGCACTGGCTAAGGCCTGTTTTAACAGCGGACCGTATTGATCCGTTTCTGTTTCCATCAGTTTAAAAAGTGCTTTTAAGCGGGAATTATCTGCCTGTGTCATATCTACAAGATAGTAAATTTATGAAGGGTTGTCTAGAGTGAATATTCCAAATAAAAGCCCTAGGCTATTAGCCTAGGGCTTGTGTGCGTGATATGTAATTATTTAATGTCTTTTTCGTTTGCGGTGATGGCTAGTACTACCCGGCGGTTTTTGGCGCGTCCGGCTTCCGTATCGTTGGAGGCAATCGGGTTTAATTTCCCATAACCTACATAGTTGATACTTAAGGTCTTTAGGCCGTTAGCCACCAAATAATCATATACGGCTTTGGCGCGTTGTTCAGAAAGCGTTTTGTTATATTCGTCAGAACCGGTGGAATCCGTATATCCTTGCACCACAATGCGGTTTTTGGGATATTTCTTTAATACGCGGTTTAAGTCCGTAAGGGTTTGAGTGGCATCCGCAGAAAGTTCCGCACTGCCAACGTCAAACAAAATATCATTTTTCAAGAATACCTGTAATCCGTTATCGCCTTTGACTACATCGGCGATGGCGGCTAATTCTTTGGCCTGTTTATCATAATAATTGCCCAAAGCACCTCCGGCTGCTAACCCGGCTAAACCACCAATCAGCGCGCCGGTTCCGGCTTTACCACCGGTAGCGTGAGAAATTAAGGCTCCGGCTCCAGCCCCTACGGCCGCTCCGGCCCCGGCCCCGATAGCCGTACGTTTGCCCGGCGTGGTGCAAGCGGCTACTAATAACACACACAGTGTGCTTAGTAAGATTGTTTTTTTCATGTGTTGTATCTCTCCTTGTTATAAGATAGTAACATTGTACTTTTTTCCGGCTGCTTGTACAAATAAAACTGTTTCTTTATATAAACTCAGTTGCACGCCTAGGCAGAATTTATTAAGATATAACCGTAAGCAAATTATTTCGCGTTTCGCGCGTACGGAACCGTGGATATACAGAGGGTTTATGGCAAAAGTATTTTCATTTTTTTCACCTAAAAAATCACCGGCTGTTACTGAATTATCAGCTGAGATGTTTGCATTTTTGGAACAATATCCTTTGGCACTGCTGTTAATAGACGCTACAGGACACATTATATTTGCTAATCCCAGTGCCGTCCGGCTATTACAGACGGATCATAATGCGTTGGTTTCCTCGTATGTAGATCGTTTTGGACTGACGATGGAAAAGGTGCGTTCTATGGCGCAGTCTACTCCGCCCCGTAAGGTCGTGCTGGAACTTGTTAATGACCAGGCTGATTCTGTGTTTGTGGGAGCGGCGGCCTCCTTTTTGGCGTCTACTCCGTTTATTTTGCTTACGTTAGAGTCTATTCCTCATTTTTCTAAACTTACTGCGGATAATTCTTTTTTGCGCGGATTAGTAAATGCTTGTCCGTCAGCTATAGTGGTTCAAAACTTATCCGGAGTTTGCGTGCTATGGTCGGATCAGGCTGCTAAATTGTTTGGTTACCAGCAAAGTGATGTGCTGGGGCAGGATATTTATGCATTCCTGCCAAAAGGATTAGTTTCTTCTTTGCAACATGTGGACGATAAAATTTTGCAAGAACGGGCCTCCCAAGAGCCTTTTAACTTGACTTATACAAATGCGGATAATCAAGAGGTCGTCTTACTTGTAACAAAAATTTTCTTGCCTGCCGAAGCGGGCAAAGATATGCGTATTTTGACGTTATTTGAAGATATTACGCAACGTCATCATTATGAACAGGATTTATTGCAAAACCGTACGTTATTGCGTGCCGTTTTGGAAAACGTTCCTCTGGGCTTGTATACGCGTGATTGTGAGGATAAAATCACTTTTTACAATCGACAAAGCCTTAAAGTGTTAAATGAAAATAATGAGGAAAACGTGGGGAGGGCACATCCGTATCAAACCGCTGACGATACGGCTATGCACAAACGTCGTGAACAGGAAATTTTGCGAGATGGTAAAATTAGGGACTACCCCACCGAAGAATACACTGATAGCCAGGGGAATAAACGTATTTTGCATTTGCGTAAAGTGCCTTTGATGGATGCCGGCCCTAAACCGTTGGTGCTTTCTATTGTGGAAGATATTACCGAACAAATAACCAGAGCCAAGGAAATTGAACGTGCCAACGCCTTGTTGTATGCTATCGTTCATAATTTGCCATTAGGTGTGTACGCACGTAATATGGAAGGAAAGGTGATCTTGTCCAATAGTCGTAGTGCGGAAATGTTTGATGAAGAAGAATTGATGCCTTCGTTAGGCAGTAGTACCACAACCTTTGCTGAAAAAGAAAATCCCGAACAACTCCAAAAATATCTCTCACGCGAACGGGAGGTTTTGGAATCCGGACAAATCAAATATATCCCCGAAGAAGTTTATCAAATGCCGGATGGGTCTGTTAAAACATTAAGTCTGGTAAAGGTGCCTGTGAAGGGGGACTCGGATGCTACCTCATTTGTACTTTCGGTAGTAGATGATATTACGCAGCGCAAGGCCCAGGAAAAAGACTTGTTGGATACAAAAAATTTCTTACAAAACGTATTGGATAATACTCCGGTGGCTATCTATGCCCGTGGTATTAACCACACTATGCGCTTTGTCAACCGCCGCGCCATGGAATTGTTCCCCGGTGAGGAGGAGGAAGAAAAACCAGAAGGTAACGATTTTTATGACCAGCGGGAACTGTCTATTATAGAGAAAAAGCAGACTGTAGATATTCCCGAGGAAAGATATACCACATTGGAAGGCAAAGAGTTAATTTTGCACCTGGTGAAGGTGCCGTTGTTTGATCAAGAAGGGAAAGTCTTTATGATTTTGACGGTGGCCGAGGATATTACGCAACGTAAGGCCCAAGAAGAAGAAATTGTAAATGCTAAAAACTTCTTGCAAGCGGTTATTAACAACTTGCCTGTTTCCCTGTCCGTGAAAGATTACGCCGGCAAATATATTTTATGGAATAAGAAGAGCGAAGAATTGTTTGGGGCCTCTTCCAAAGATATGATCGGACGGAGTTCTTACCGGGCGGATGTGAATGAAGAACAACTGGAATTCTTACGAGAAAGCGACCTCAAAGTGTTTGAGAGCAAAAAGGAACAAAATATTCCGCAAGAATTGATTTCTACGCCTAACGAAGGGGTCAAAATTATGCACACGGTCAAAACCCCTGTGTTTAATGAAGATGGTACCCCCAACTGTTTGGTAGTCGTGTCGGAAGATATTACAGCGCAAACACGTATGGAAAAACAAATTCGTGAGGCAAGCGATAAAAATACGTTGTTGATTGAAAACGCCCGGGAAGGCATCTTGTTAGCGGAAGATCGTAAAGTGATGTATGCTAATTTGGCCCTATGTCGTATGTTGGGGTATGGTGATGTAAAAGAAATTATAGGTACCCCACTAATTGATCTGGCCGGGGATGATTATAAAGACGTCCTTAAAGAAAAATATGAGTCGGTTATTTCGGATTCCCAAAAAACGGATGAGACCATTTCTCTTTCCTTACATAAGAAAAATGGGCAACCTGTGGAAGTGGAGTTTGCAGCCATGGCGTCTAGGTATTTAGGGCGCAGAATTGTGTTGTGCTTCGTGCGTGATATAACAACCTTTAATCATACTCAGCGCGATCTTTTACGTGAAAGAGATAGTTATCGTTCCGCGTTTGAAAAAGCGGCTGTTCCGTCATTTATTTTATTAAGTAACGGATATATTAGTTTAATGAACGCTTCCTGTAGGGCGCTCTTCGGGTTTAAGGACACGGATAAGACGTTCTACCGAAATGTGTATGTCCGCCCGGGATTGACGTTAGATGTAAGACGTAAATTGCGTGCCGGTGAAAGTGCCCAGATGAATTATACGTTCCAATTCTCACGCATGGCTCCTAAATTCCCGGGGCGGTTAGATTCTACTAAGGCAGATTTGCCCTTGCATTTAATGTTTGAACCTATCAACCGCCGGGATGCTAAAGATGGCACTGTCTCATCTGATTATATAGTTAGCATAACTACAGATGGTAGAAATTTGCCGCAGGAAATCCCTAACGTCAAATTATTACGTAAGCCGTTGCCACCTACGCAGATTCTGCCGGCCGTGGCCGCGCGGGAAATGCTCATCTTGCCTAATAGCGAGCCGTATGTGCTTTGTTCGGCTGATTTCAAAATGATCTCTTGCAATGAGTTGTTCTGTGAATTATGCCAATTGTCAGAGCAAGAGTTGATAGGCCAGTTTATTAGTCATATCATTGATGAGGGGTCTTTGTCTCAATTTGAAGCCGATCTTCGCACATTGGCTAAGGAAGGAACTTTGTCCAACCGGGACTATTGCATCAATCCTGCCAGTGGATTGGAAAAGATTACAGTCCGTTTGACCGGTGTCAAAGAGGAAGGCGGTCACTACTTGTTTGTACTTCGCAATCAAACCGTTCACGTACAATTGATGAAAGTATTGGAAGAGCGTTCCGCCCAATTAAATGCGTTGTTGGCCTCTACCAACGGGGTAGTTTTTTCCATCCTGTTAAACAAGGGCAAATTTGGCGGAATTGATAACGTGAGTCAGTATCTTTCCCAAAAAACAGGTTACACGCAGGATGAATTGACGCGTATGCAGTTTGAAGACTTGTTTTTGGATACAAAAACCGTTAAGAAAAAGGCCCTATTAAGTAAGGCTCAAAAACAATTAGCGGAAAAAGATACTACGACGTTTGTAGGAACGATTGCCTGTAAAGATGGTTCCCGTTTTGAGGCACAGGTTACGATTACAGCCTTGGATTTGCCCGGTCAAGAGGGGGCTTTGGTTGTGTTGCGTGATGTGTCCGAAGAACGCGATAACTGGTCCCGTACTTCTAAAGAAGCACAAGAACTTCAAAGTGTCCGTTCTGCCCTGCCGGGGATGTATTTGAAGACAGACAGTGCCGGTAAAGTGCAAGAAGTGTATTCTAATTTAGAATATTTACCGCAAGAAGAAGCCAATCAACTTTTTCTTGGTAAAAAACCGGCCCAGTTCTGGAGCAAAGAAGCCGCTCAGCGGGCAATGTTCACGATAAAAGAAGCCTTGTCGATCAATGTAGCCACCAATTTTGATTTAGAATGGAAGACACAAAATATGACCCGTTATTTTGATGTCAGTGTTACGCCGATTGCCGGGCGGGGGGAAGTGATTCTGTGGCTCAAGGATATATCCCAGGGGCATACACACGAAGAACAAGTAAAACAGCTCTACACCCTCACCAGTGAGCCGGGTCTTTCCATGACGCAGCAAGTGGATAAAATTTTGGAATTTGGTCTGAAAACCTTCCATGCGGATATTGGTTTTGTGCTTCGTTTTGTCCGGGAAGGGGAAAAATTGATGAGCCATATTATGTATGTAACTTCTAATGATATGGCCTTGGAACGCAGTATGGCTTTCCCCATAGAAGAATGCTTATATGACGTGGCTGATGGACGCGTATTAGTATGGCCGGATTTGGCCGGATTAGCCTGTCATAACTGCGTGCATATTAAGAAAAACTTTGGGGCCTTGCTGGCGGCTCCCTTATTTGTAAACGGAAAGGTGATGGGGGCGTTGTGCTTTGCCTCTACCTCAGCGCGGAAAACCTTTGAAAGCGGTACAGAGGAACTCATGGGCCTGTTAGGGCAAATGCTCGCTGTGCGTATTGAACTTAGACAAACCGGTAAGCTGCTGAGTGAGGCCTCTCGTTCGTTTGCCCGTACGCTGGAGTATGTGGATAAGCCGGCAGCCTTATTAGATTTGGATTATCAAATCACGTTTATCAATGACCCTCTCCTGTCTTATACAGGGCGGCACATTAGCAATATGATGGGGCGGGACTTCTTTGAGGAACTGGTACGTAATGCAGACTTGTCTAAACGTTCTTTTCACGAAGCTGCACACCAAGCGCAAGGAAATGCTTTTACTATTACGCTGGAGGTTCGCAACAAAAAGGGTTCTTATGAAGACATAAACTGGCGCGTAGTGCTTTGTAAGGACGATAGCGGTGAAATTGCCAGTTACGGTCTGTTAGAAGTAGAATAGTTTGATAAGGCTTTCTTCATATACAGCGCAAATTGTAAGGAAAAGAAAGCCTTTTTAATGATTTATAATCAGCACTCTAATAAAACAGTTGCTAATTTTGAATAGATTTGCTACAATGTACCTATAAAATAGGGTTTATCGTCTTAAAATGACGGAAAACATACAGAAAGATTTGAACCTTGTTGGAGGAATATTTATGGAAGAAATCAAAAAAATGACGCTTTCCCTGCCTACGGTTGTACCAGTAGTTGCTATCCGGGATGTAGTCATGTTCCCGGGGATGAGTTTGCCCTTGTCCGTAGATCGTGAAAAATCTATTTCAGCGGTAGAACACGCGTTACGTGTTCCCGGCAATTATATTTTGGCTGTTTCGCAAAAAGATGCAGAGAACGAAGAACCCAAAGAAGGCGATTTGTATCATTTTGGGGTGATTTGCCAAATTTCTCAAAATTTACGTTTGCCGACCGGCTCTTTGAAAGTATTTTTACAAGGTTTAGCCCGTGCGCGTGTGCATAAATTAGAGGTGAATCCGCAAGAAAACGCTTGGTTTGCCCAGGTGGAATATATAGAGGAAGAAGAAGATAATTCCCCGGTGGTGCAAGCCTTAATGCGTCAAGTGCTTGACGAATTTGACCATTATGCCCGTATTTCGCATCGGGTAGCTGTGGAAGGTGTTTCCTTCTTGCGCCAAATTAGCGATCCTTCTAAATTAGCCGATACGGTGGCCTCCAATATGATGGTGAAAACGGCCCAACGTCAGGAAATCTTAGAAGCGGTTAAAATTACGGATCGCCTGGAAAAAATCCTTAAACTAATTACGTCGGAAATTCAAATTATGGATATTGAAAACAAAATCCATAACAAAGTCCGTGCGCAAATTGATAAAAACCAAAAAGAATATTATTTGAACGAACAGATGAAAGCCATCCAAAAGGAACTTAGCCAAAAGGATGATTTTCAAAAAGAATTAGACGCTATGCGCGCTAAGATTAAGAAAAACGGTCTCCCGGCGTATGCGGCCGAAGAGGCTACCAAAGAAATAGACCGTTTGGCTAAAATGGCGCCCTTTTCACCGGAAGCCACAGTGGCACGCACGTACCTGGATTGGTTGCTCAATATGCCGTGGAATAAGACCACAACAGATGTACTGGATTTGAAAAAAGCACGTCAGGTGTTAGATGAAGATCACTTCGGTTTGGAAAAACCCAAAGAACGTATTTTGGAGTATTTAGCCGTCAATAAACTGACGGGGTCGCTGCGCGGCCCGGTACTCTGTTTTGCGGGAGCCCCTGGCGTAGGGAAGACCTCACTCGCCAAATCTATTGCGCGGGCCATTGGACGCAAATTCGTCCGCATGAGTCTGGGCGGCGTGCGTGATGAAAGTGAAATCCGCGGGCACCGCCGCACGTATATTGGGTCTATGCCGGGGCGGATTATTCAAGGCATTAGTAAAGCCAAGAGTGCCAACCCGGTTTTCTTATTGGACGAAATAGATAAAATGGGTTCGGATTGGCGCGGCGACCCGGCGGCCGCTTTGCTGGAACTGTTGGACCCGGAACAAAATAAAGACTTTACGGACCATTTTTTAGATGTACCTTTTGATGTATCTAAAGTTATGTTTATTACTACGGCCAACTCGCTCTCGTCCATCCCGATCACGCTGCGTGACCGCTTGGAAATTATTGATTTTGATGGATATACGGAATATGAAAAACACGATATTGTAGATAATTATCTGTTACCCAAACAAATGAAAATGCACGGCCTTAAAAAAGGGCAGCTGGAAGTGCAATATGACGCGGTCTCCCTATTGATGCGCGACTATGTACGCGAAGCGGGTGTGCGTAATTTGGAGCGTGAAATCGCCTCCCTATGTCGTAAGGCGGCTAAGAAATTGGTAGAAGGAACAAAAAAAGTAGTCGTGACGAAAGAAAACCTGCACGATTTCTTGGGTGTACCTAAATATTCCAATTTTGCTACCGAGGAAAACGGCGTCGGTATTGCTACCGGTTTAGCGTGGACCAGTGTGGGGGGAGAAACCCTGACGATAGAAGCCACCAAACTCCCCGGCAAGGGAGCCCTTATCTTAACAGGTATGTTAGGAAATGTGATGAAGGAATCTGTCCGCGCCGCACTGACTTACGCCCAAAGCCGCGGATACGGAAAAGATGTAGATTTCCATAAAACCGACTTTCATATCCACTTCCCGGAAGGAGCCATTCCCAAAGATGGTCCATCCGCCGGAGGGGTAATTACTACGGCGCTGATCAGCCTGCTTACCGGTCTGCCTGTTAAAAAGAAACTGGCTATGACGGGTGAAGTGACCATTACCGGGCGTATTTTACCTGTGGGAGGAATTAAAGAAAAATTTTTGGCGGCGTACCGCGAAGGAGTAAAAACAATTCTCTACCCGCACACGAATCAGAAAGACGTGAGTGAAATCCCGGAGCGGGTACGTAAAGAGATGACGCTTATCCCGGTAAAACATATGGATGAAGTATTGCCTTTGGCGTTGGAAGGGTGGAAGGAATTTGCCCAAAAACAACAAGGCAAAAAAACAAAAAAAACGGCAGTGAAGGTTTCCAAGAAAGGCACTAAAAAAATAGCCAAGAAGGTAAACCAGAAGAAGCCTTCCCCACGCAAAAAAGTGGCCCAAAAATCCAAACGAAAGTAAGTTGTTTGGGCTTTATTGACCGGTCTGTTTCTTGACAAATCCCCCTTTGAACACTATACTATTATAGAGGATGAAAGGGGGATTTAATATGAAGAGATATATTTTTTTAATCGTTTTATTTGTGGCTGTTCCCTTGGCGGCTTATCAAGCAGGCCCGGCGGGGCGTGCTAATTTTGGATCAAATGCCTCACAGCAACCCGTCCAAAATGGCTACCGCACTTTCACAAATTATAATAACCGTAATTGGAACCAGGGAGTGCAAACCAAACCGGTTCAAACCAATATAGCCGGTACATCTGCTACTGAATTTGAAGCCGTAGAGAAGAAACAACCCGTTGGTAAACAAACGGTTGCTGCCCCCAAATCTACCGGGAAACCGGTGGCAACACCGCCAACAACTGCTACTCCTGCGGCTCAACAACCGGCTGCCGCTACAGGAATGCCCGCAAATGCGGATCCTACTGCTATGCTCCAACAAGCGCAAGCGATGATGCAAAATATGCCCAATATACAAAATATGATGGGGACCCCGGCCCCGGGTCAACCGGCCGCTACCGGCCAAGCCAATGCGGTACCTACAATGCCTGCCGGTATGCCTGATTTATCCGCATTGATGGGGGGTGCTATGCCAACGACGCCAGCACCGACATCCACCCCGGTAAAGAAATAGGGATATTATGAAGACACATACTGTATCGGTTTTATTGGTAATGAGTGCGTTGGTCGTTAGTGCACAAGCAAGACCTAGTACCTCTACAGAGATGCGTCATCCTAGCACTTCTGTTACGGTAGTGCGTCCGTTTACGGCCGTGGAAACCACGCATGCGGTTACGTCTGTGGGCGTAGTAAAGCCGGCTACTCAGGTGCAGGTAATTCATCCGCAAACACAGGTAGGCGTCAACCATCCTACAACGCAAGTGGAACTCTTGCATCCGCAAACGCAAGTAAATGTAATACATCCCCAAACAACGGTGGAAGTGATTCACCCGCGGACAACGGTGGAAATGTTACGTCCTCAAACCCTAGAGGTAACCGATGAAGGTGCTACCGAAAATGGGTCCTCATGGAAGGGGGGATCCGGCGGATTCTCTTCTAAGACATCAACGTCTATGAGCAATTTTAAGCCCATGCAGGCAAAAGATTTATCTGCCAAGCCGCCCACGATGGAAAAAGCCGCTCCGTTAGGTGGGGGGGATGTAAAATTAGGAAATGATACAAACGTGACTGAAAAAGATAACGCCAACAAGTCCAGTTTGCTGGGGGCACAACAAAGTGCCCAAGATATGGACGTAGATCCTAAACAAAACACTAAATTAGATGGCCTGGAGAAATTGCTGACAGACCGCGCAAAATTTAAGGAAAAGCAACAACAATAAACGGTTTAGTTCATTTGTGAGAAGGGGGGAGAAAAATGACGTTTCTCCCCCTTAATTTTGGCGAATTTTCCCCCTCTAACGTCTTTAGAAAATAGTTTGGTCTCCTCCCCCAGGCCCGGCTAATAGTGTGGCAAAATGTATGTGGTAAAAGGATAAATACGCCCCCTACAAGCCTATAAGCCGGATGACTACACATGATTTTCTAACTCCTTATGTGGGTATTTCCCACAACTCTATTTTGATTGGTCACATATCCTAATACCCCTAAATTCGTTTTAGGGCAGCTGTCCTAAACGCGATTTCAATTTGACCCATATCCTAATACCCTTAAATTCGTTTTAGGGCATTTTAGTAAAATCAAAAATGCATCTAATTTTGATATTATATGTTTATAACTATAGATGCAAAAATTAAATCAATTTTATAATAGACAGATTAGTATATCTGAGTATTTTACAAATCAAAATATAGTGCGTTTTTATAATAGTTCTGCCGTGCTATTAAAAAATATCTTATAAATAATATAAGTTTATATATAAAAATGCTTATAAAATAATATAAAAATAGAAAAATATAATATTGATTATAGTTTAGGAAAATGAACTTTTAAATATATAAAAGTTAACATAATATATATTCTCATTAGTTAAATACATAAAGACAAATACTCCCCTCTTCTGTAAAAATCAAAGTAAAAATGCAAAATTGTAATTTTGTTATGATGGTTTGCTGATAAGTTATGAAAATTCGGGTCAAAATATATGCAAAAATATAAAAAACACGGTAAAAATAAAAAGTATTAAATTTTAAGTATTTTTCATTTTATATAGAAGGGGGCAAAAAACTTATCTCCCCCATAGTTTTGGCGGATTTTTTCAGCTAGCATGTAGGCCTTTGCAAAGCCGCTGTCACTTAGTTTGTAAGTGCGGCTGCGTTTGCTTCCTTGAGCGGATAAATAACCGGCCTGCATAGCGGGCGCTAATAGCCGGTCTAGCCGCATCCCCTCTATGTGATTGGCCTTGAGCGATTTAGCAAGTTCTAGTGCGCTATATTCCTCCTTTTGAAGTAATATACGCGCTGCGGCTATTAGCAATAAGGTAATATCGGTTGTAGGAAGTTTATGCTTGTTTCTCATGATTAGCGTATCTGCATCTTGTTTAAAGATCATCTCCCACAGATATTGTTCTGTGTGCTGGGGTGCGTTGTTGCCCGGATTGATACCGGAACCGGACCCGGACTGTAAAGACGTGTTCTGGGTATTACCAATCAGTTGTAGAAAATAGTTGCGCTGAGATTCTATAAATTCGCGCGGTCCTTCTGCTTCAAATTCTTCCCCTTTGGGCAGGCGAAATCTTATTTTTAATGTGGGTTCGGTTGGATTGTTCATAAATATTTATAACGTGTATATTTTTTAGGTTTTCCACCGGGGTTATCCCCCGGAATATACATATAATACTTATTTTTTTATTTTATGTCAATAAATATGTATTTTATGTCTATTATATGTCAAAAACTGTGAATAACCTTGTTTTTACGACGATAAATAAGCAAAACGGATGTCAAAATGTAAGTACAAAACTTAGATTTTAATGCAAAATAAAGTGCAAAAATGCAAACTAGAAGGACAGTTAGAAACGGGCTGGTTTCGGTATCTAAAAATCGCTCCGTTTTTTTGCTTGGAGTGGCTGTGGCGTTTGAAAAGCAACTTTGCAAAATTGCTCCTAAATTTGCGTGGGGGATTTTGCCAAAAGTATATCTTTCCCAGCCCGTTCTTATAAAATTGTAAAATAATTTCATGAAGACTTTTTCCCCTACCTTGCTTTCTTGGTATCATCAGCACAAGCGTGATTTGCCTTGGCGTCATACTAAAGACCCTTATAAAATTTGGTTGTGTGAGATCATCATGCAGCAAACCCGCATTGTCCAGGGGCTGGCCTACTATAATAGATTTGTGGAAACTTTCCCCTCCCCCCTTTCCTTGGCGCGCGCCAGCGAGGACCAGGTTTTAAGACTTTGGCAAGGGTTAGGGTATTATTCTCGGGCGCGTAATTTGCATGCGGCAGCCAAAAGTATGAACGGGAAATTCCCCACCACCTATGAAGGAGTACGTGCACTGAAGGGCGTGGGCGACTATACAGCCGCCGCTATTTGTTCTATTGCCTATAATATGCCTTATGCGGTGGTAGATGGTAACGTGTATCGGGTTCTTTCCCGTGTGTTTGATATTCACACGCCGATTGATAGTTCCGAAGGGAAAAAACAATTTACCGCACTTGCCCAGCAATTACTAGATAAGCGTAACCCGGGGGATTTTAACCAGGCCATGATGGACTTTGGGGCCCTTATTTGTACCCCCCAATCTCCGCAGTGTGCGCAGTGCCCGTTACGCACCCACTGCCAGGCTTTTGAGAAAAAAATCCAAGCACAACTACCCATCAAGGGGCTAAAGACCAAGGTAACTACGCGCTACTTCCATTATATATATGTAGAACAAGGGAAATATACGTGGATAGCCAAACGCGGGGCCGGGGATATATGGCAAAATTTGTATGAAGTGCCCTTGCTTGAAGGAAAAAATGAAAATTTACCCGTTAAGCATGTGCCTGCGTGGTTTGGAACAGCCAAATTGGTGCCGATAGGTAAACCGGTTAAACACGTTCTTTCGCATCAAATTATCTATGCTTATATATATAAGGTAAAGGTACCGCTTACCCGTAAAGTACCTAATGAGTTTAAGAAGATTCCTGCTGATTCATTATCACAATATGCTGTTTCTCGCCTGATGCAAAAATTGTTGGAACAAATATAAAAAACTCCGCTTTCAAGCGGAGTTTTTGGGGTATAGAAAAGTTTAGGCTTTTAAGTCGGTAACGCCGGCTTTTTGGGCGGTCTCTTTTAGAATATCAGCCGATTTTTTGAGTGCGGTGGCTTCTTCCATGCTTAGTGAAATGGGCATTTGTACCTCCACCCCATTTTTCCCAACGACCGCAGGCATACTTAAAGTAATATCTTCAATGCCGTATGCGCCGTGCATCATATTGGAAACAGGGAGGACGGATTTTTCATCCCGTACAATTGCCTCACAGATGCGTTTTAGTGCCATGGCAATTCCATAGTAAGTTGCAGTTTTGCGCTCAATAATTTCATAGGCAGCATTTTTAACGTCGGACGCAATTTGCTTCATGGCTTGTACGTGATTGTAGTGGCCGCGCAATTCGCAAAATTTGTTGATCGGAACGCCGGCGACGTTAGCTGTGCTCCACACAGCAATTTCGCTATCGCCATGTTCGCCGACGATAAAAGCATGTACGCTACGGGAGTCCACCCCTAGGTGATTGCCTAAAATTTCACGGAAACGTGCCGTATCTAATACTGTACCGGAACCGATAACGCGGTTTTCTGGCAGGCCGCTGAGTTTAAGTGCGGTATAAGTAAGAATATCTACGGGGTTTGCGACAATGAGTAAAATTCCTTGGTAATTGCGTTTGGCAATTTCGGGGATAATAGTCTTAAAAATTCCTACGTTCTTTTGGACTAAATCTAATCTTGTTTCCCCCGGTTTTTGGTTAGCCCCGGCCGTAATAATAATGATGGCGGCATCAGCAATGTCGTCATAAGTTCCGGCGTAAATATGCATGGGGCGGGCATAGGCTTCCCCGTGAGAAATATCCATGGCCTCGCCTTCTGCCTTTTGATGGTTTACATCTACTAGAACCATTTCACTAAATAATCCGCTTTGCATGAGAGCAAACGCGGTGGCCGATCCTACAAATCCACATCCGATAATGGCTACTTTGCGGTTATTAACTTTAGGTGTTTTAGTCATATATTTCCCCCTTCCTTATATATATTATAGAAAAGAAAACCCCCGCTAGGTAGCAGGGGTTTTTGATTAGTTTGTGTGCTTATTAAAACTTATAACCGATGGTGAGCGCAAACATATCTCCGCCACCTGTTCCATAACGCATAGGAGCATGTCCAAATTGTGCGTTGCTGTCTCCTTTTAGATGGCGACCGAAAATATGTGCATAGGCAATGTCGGCACTCCAGGTTTCCCCTTTGTAACCCAAACCTAGGCTTGCAATATGACGGTCATCAACAGGAACCAGTGTATCCATCGCGTGTTCGTTAATGGGGGATTTGTCATATACATACCCCGCACGGGCAAACCATTTGGGCATAAATTGATATTCTGCACCAAAGTTCGCGCGAATGGTATCTTTGTATTCTTTGCGGTTGTGAATCGTCGGAGCACTTTCATCATCTTTATACTCAATTGTGATTTGATCGTACGAACTCCACATCGTTGCAACAGCACCTAATTCCATTGTCCAGTTTTCATCCGGGCGGAAAGCGATACCTAACGAGAAACTATCTGGCAAGGTAATAGACCCTTTTGCATCGCTATCTCGTACAATTTCTCTTGCATAGGGATCCTTTAATACTCCACCAGTAGAAGTGTCAATATATCCATTTAAGTTTTGTTTTACTTTTGTGCGATACATGGCGCCTAATGACCATTTTTCAGCCCATTCCGGGCGATATAATAAGGAGAAATTTCCCCCCCAGCTTACACCATCTCCATGAATTTCATAAGTGTCGTCGGCCCCAAAGCCGCGCGATTTTTGGGTAAAATCAATAGTCATGGCTTCCAAACCCATAGCCAGGGAAAGCTGGTCATTTGCCTTAAGAGCAATTGTCGGTGTAAACGAGAAAGTTTCCAACTTTACCTTGTATGCCAGTTTGCTTCCATACCAATTCATATAATTCTTATAGGTTCCCCCCAATCCGTAGCGGGAAAATCCACCTAAACCAAAAGACACATCATCGCTCCACTTATGAGTAATATAAAAGTTAGGCAGTGTCCAAATATCACGTTTTAATTCGCGTGTCTCGAATTTGCCTGTCATCGGATTTTTGATAGAGGTTTTTGCGTTTGCAGACACAACGGTTACCCCTAATTGTGCCTGCGTTCCTTCTAAGTCTGTAATCAAGGCCGGGTTGGTAGCTAATGAAGCCGGCTCCGCCCCGTTGGCCATCACAGCGCCGCCCATGGCAGTAGAGCGTCCGCTGAATTCATACAACGCAAACCCAGCCCCATAAGAAAGGTTTGTTAATCCTGCAGCAAGAATTGCTGTTAATAAGAATTTTTTCATAACTCTCCTATACTACACAAAAGTCCCCGCTTTTAAGGGCGGGGCACAAATTTATTTTGTTAATATGGCTAAACGTTCTTTAGCAACTGCACCAAAATACGTTTTGGTATAGTCCGCTAAAATCTGTTTATAGGTTTCTATGGCTTCTTGTTTTTTACCGGCAAGTTCTTGGCTCATAGCCAGGGTAAAATAAGCTTGGGGAAGCGCAAAACTTTTTGAATTTTTTTGAATAAAGTTCGTCATTTCCTTCACAGCCCGTTCATAGTCTTGCGTGGCTTGCTTGGCGGCTGCAAAACTAAGGGTGGCTACAGTGCGTAACGTTTCGTTATGCGCATTTAATAAAGGTTCATAGGCATCTGCCGCTTGTGCATAATTTTCTTGGGCGTACAGTAAATCCCCTTTAAGTAGTTGCGCGTATTGCGCGGCGTTAGTGTTAGGAAATTGTGAAGAGACGGTATCTAACTGTGTGACTGCGGAGGGGTCGCTCATGACCGCTAGTTGAGCCTTATAATAAGCCGCCCAAGATTTTTCTTGCACGCTTTTTACATGTGCATCATACGTGTAACCTAGTAAGGCGGCCAGCACTAAAATGACCACGATAGTTATAACAGATTGTTTGTGAGCTTTTACGTAGGCAATTATGCTGGATAAAAACGACAGAAGTACATCTTTTTCAGGCTGCTGGGCAGCTACTTGTTTATTTGTCATATAATTTATTATAGTAAAAAATAGAGCACAAAATAAACTGCACAAATTATAAAATAAACTTATGAGCCAAAAATCAAATCTTATCAATTTATTATGGACCCTACTGGCTATTGCGGCCGTGGGGGTTGTTTTACTCGGTGGATATGTCACGTGGAGGTTAGTGCATACTACTACCGCGCCTACCATTGAAACCGCCAAGGCGGATCGGGACCAACTATTAGAGCGAGCCGCTACCGCACGCCAGGAAGAAGAAAATAAGAACGTTGAGGGTAAGGGTGAAAACGCAGAAGAGGCGGCTAACGAGGACACTGCTTCAGATGCTGATTCTGCGGAAGAATATGCGGATGAAGAAGAGGATGTGTGCTACGAGGACGAAGAAGATTGCTATGAGGAAGAAGTGGATGAAACTGAAGGCGAATCTGCGCCGAAGGAAGATCCCGTTGGGCAAAAAGAGCAATACTCTTACACGCTGGAAGATGTGTCTACCCCGCAAAAAACCACCCGTCCGGCCGCTTCGTCTAAGCCGGCACCTGCCCGCAATTCAAAACCTAAAGATCTATTTGCTACTTATGCCAAGGGACTTGCGCTGTGCCGGCAAGGCAGAACGTTCCCCTGTGGTTGGAAAGATGTTAGTGGGGGTGCTCTTGTAAAACAATATTGGCTTAGAAATAGACAAGGCCCCGTGGAACGCATTGTATATAATAAGGCTAATGGTCAAATAATCAGCCAAACATTTTCTTCGTTAGATGGGACAGTTCTTCGCTATCAAGGAGATTATGCAGAGTTATATTTTGAAAATGGTTTATTAACAAAAGTACGTACTTTTCCGTATGATAACCCGAACTTGCGTGATTGGTTTTTGATTGGAAAAGATGGACAAATCTCCGCCTGTTTGTGCGGTGTGCCGACTAAAGACTGTTGTGCCCGTAGTTTCTTATATAAGCCGGGCGGTCCCCGTAGATATTGTGCGCTATTTCCGATGGATGCGGATTTTTGCGTCAAATCACGTGCTTGATTTTTATACAATATAAATATGTCAAAAAAATCAAATATTTCCACTGCCTTGTGGTTCATCCCATTGTTGGCCGTTCTGTTAGCCGTTTTATTTTTGTTCGTCTTTTGGGTGGGACGTATTGTGTTGCACAAAAGTACGGGTTCTTCTTCTAAAAAACCGATTGCACAAGAAAATGTAGATGCTCCTGCCCATATGGCAGACGTGCCGGCACCTATTATTCCCCCCGCTACTCCTGAAATAGAAGAAGAAATCCCTGTTCCACAAGAAGTAATAGATATGAATGAGGAACTGGAACAAACTACGGATGCTGTGCAGGCCGCGCCGGAGGTTTGCCCGGCTACCACGATGGCTGTGAAAATTAAAAAACCACAACGTAAAGTTTCTTATACCCCTTATCAAAAGGGCCTACTTCAATGTAAGAAAAATAAAGTTTTCCCCTGTGCCTGGTCGGATAAAACAGCCACGGACATTAAGCAATATTGGCTGATGAGTGCAGAGGGCCCCATTACCCGCGGTATTTATGATGTGGACGGAAACTTAAAAAGCGAAACAGTGGCCTCTGTAAATGGAACGGTAACCTCGCACTTGGAACAAAATATGATGTGGTATTTTGAGGCAGGATTATTGGTAAAGATCCGCACTTCCCCCTACGATAATTGTAACTTCCATGACTGGTTTTTTATTAACGAGAAGGGACAGCAGGATGTTTGCCAGTGTGCTTACACGACGGCAGATTGCTGCGCGCGTAGCCCTTTTCAAACAGGCATGAGCCGAAATTATTGTATGTTATTTCCCTTAGATAAGGATTTCTGTAAATAAATATGTATAAGACCATTTTATTATTATGCGCTTCCAATTTGTTTATGACTATTGCCTGGTATGGGCATCTTAAATTCAAATCCCGGGCATTATGGTTAGTGATAGTGGCAAGTTGGGGTATTGCGTTTTTTGAGTATTGTTTGCAAGTTCCCGCCAACCGGATCGGAAGCAACTATTTCACCGTGACTCAATTAAAAGTCATGCAAGAGATTATTACCCTTACGGTTTTTGCCGGCTTTAGTGCTTGGTATTTCAAAGAAAGTTTTAGGTGGAATCACCTAGTAGGGTTTTTATGTTTGGTAGCGGCTGTATTCTTTGTATTTAAGAAATGGTAAAAATGCAATAAATTTTTGTTTGTTTGTGTTTGTAAAGAGAATGTTTAGGGGTGCTATTATGAATCTCTCCACGATTAAATATGGGGTTTTAGTATTGGCGGTTACGTGTGCACTGGGGGTGCGGGCGGAAATTGTTTCCGTAAAAACCGATAGCCCTACCCCGGTAGCGGAACCTGTCCCGTTGGGGGCAGACGGGAAACCGTTGCTGGATATTTACGGAACCCTGTCTTTAGAAGATTGTGTCAATTTGGCGTTGGCTAATAGCCCTAGTGCGGTTGCCGCGCAATTAGCTGTGCAAAATGCGCATGTCAATTTGAATTTAGCCAAGTCTCAATTTTTGCCGACCGCATCTGCCGATTTTGGGAGTCGGTATAATATGGGCTCTTCGGTACATGATTACGGAACCTCTAATGTGGCGGCTTCGGCAAATTTAACATTAAGCGGCCTTACGGACTTGGCCCGTAATGTGCGGATGCAACAAATTTCGGTAGAGCAGGCAGAACTGAATTTTCAAAGTGTTAAGAATGATTTGGTACGTACCGTACGCAAAAAATATTATGTGTTGCTGGCGGCTCAACGCACGGTGGATATCCGCACCCAATCACGCGAAGTATATGAAGATCAATACAAACGCACGGCGGAATATTATCGTTTGGGATTACGTCCTAAAGTAGATGTTACTACGGCTGAGGTCAATTTGAATAATGAATCCTTGCGTCTTATCCGTGCCAAAAATGCGGTGAAAACTGCCAGTGCCTCGCTTGCTAATACGTTAGGGGTTACTACGTCGGCTATTTTGCAGGTGCAGGAAGATGTTTCTTTTGAGCATCCTAATTTGACGATGGAAGAGGCTGTGAAAACGGCCTATGAAAACCGTCCGGATGTGCAGTCCTCTGTATTAGATTTGCGTTTAGGAAATTTGCGGGTAAGCCAAGCCAAGGCGGGTTATTTCCCCACGGTGTCATTATCTGCCGGCTACACAAAAAGCGGGGAAAGCCTTTATTTGGACAGTGAAAATGCCCATGTGGGGGTAGGGATAGAAATCCCCCTCTTTAATGCGTTTAAGACCTACAACAGTGTTAAACAGGCCAATATCGCCTTGGAAAATACACGCAATAATTCCCGCAGTTTATTAAATAATGTTTTTTTGGAAGTACAAAATGCCTATATTGCTTTAGACGAAGCGGCCGAAAGTATTCCGCTGGCGGAGTTAAATGCCCAAAAGGCTAAAGAGAATATGGAACTGGCGCGCGGCCGGTATAACGAAGGTATTGGCGATATGATTGAACTCAAAGATGCCGAAGTGGCTTATACAGACGCGCAAATTAGTTTGCTGACTGCCCGTTATGATTACGGCTCTGCAGTGGCCGACTTAAAACAAGCTATGGGGACTTACTGATATGAAAAAAGCATGGAATTTAATCAAACGCGGACTTTGCGCCTGTTGGCAGTCTCGTTGGTGGGTAAAATTGATTATTGTGGCGCTGATTTTGGCCGGAATATGGTTTATTAAAGCGCGGTATTTTTCGGCCCCCACGTTACCCCCCTACCGAATTGCTAAGGTAGAAAAGGGAGACATTGCGGACTTGGTAGAGGCCTCGGGCCCCATCAATCCCGTAAACACCACGGAAATAGGGGCCTTGGTTTCGGGTGAGATTTTGAAAATCTACGTAGACTATAATAGTGAAGTAAAAAAAGGAGACTTGATGGCGGTGATTGACCAAACGCAAATTTTGGCCAGTTTAGAGGAAGCGCGTGCCAGTTTATCCTCTGCCAAGGAAAGTCTAGCCTCGTCTACCAAAGCCTATGACTTAGCCAAATTAAATTATCAACGCTACCAAGAATTATATAAGAAGGAATATGTTTCCAAAGTGGCGTTGGAAGAATACGAACTGGCCTATGTAAATGCTAAGAGTTCCTTGAACGCGGCCAAGGCCAGTGTGGTGCGGGCACAGTCCAATGTGGATACGGCCGAGAAAAATCTTTCTAATACGCGCATTGTTTCGCCGATTGACGGGGTCGTTTTAACACGCAAAGTAAGCGAAGGGCAAACCATTACGGCCGGTTTTTCTACACCGGAATTATTTGTGGTAGCCCAAGATTTAACTAAAATGCAAATTGAAGCCAAAGTGTCTGAGGCGGATATTGTCAAAATCCAACCGGGGCAACGCGCTTCGTTTACGTTAGACGGTTATATGGGTGAAAAATTTGAAGGGAAAGTTCGTCAGGTACGTACCAATTATGTGGATACCTCCAGTTCCTCCAATTCATCTAGCAGCACTTCATACACGGTGATTGTGGATGTGGATAATGCCGATTTGCGTTTGAAACCGGGCATGACCGCCACCATGACCATCTACACACAAGATAAACATGATGTACTTGTAGTCCCCAACGAAGCTCTGCGTTTCTCCCCCTCTTTTAATAAAAAGACGTATGATAATACGGGCGTATGGAAGGTACAACGTGGGCAAGAGCCGCAACGTGTAGATGTGTCTATCGGTATTATTGCTACTAAAAATACCGAAATTACGGGTGGAGACCTGCAAGAAGGTGATCGCGTAATTATTGGGGAGAATAATCTTAAATCCGCCGGGATGACAAGCATGACGCCTCCGCGAGGCGGTCCGCGCCGTAGATAGGAGACCCCTATGTCGTTAATTGACACGCGCGATTTGTATAAGATTTACCAAGTGGGTGACGTAGAAGTAAAAGCCCTTAACGGGGTCAGTATTTCTATTGAACAGGGCGAATTTGTGGCTGTTATGGGCCCTTCCGGTTCAGGGAAGTCTACCTTTATGAATATTTTAGGTTGTTTAGATAAACCGACCAGAGGCACGTATATTTTGGACGGTATTGATGTAACCGCTACGGATTTATCTAAGTTGGCCGGCGTGCGCAATCATAAGATTGGGTTTGTATTTCAAGGGTTTAACCTCATTAAACGTACTACGGCGATTGAAAACGTGGAACTGCCTATGATTTACAACCACACCCCTGCCGCAAAACGTCATCAAAAAGCCATGGAAGCGTTGGAGGCAGTGGGCTTGGCCCAACGTGCGTATCACTTGCCCAATCAACTTTCCGGCGGACAACAGCAGCGTGTGGCTATTGCGCGTAGTTTAGTATGTGATGCCCCCATTATTTTTGCTGACGAACCCACCGGTAACCTAGATACTAAAATGAGTATTGAAGTGATGGATTTATTTACCCGCCTTAATAAAGAGATGGGCAAGACCATTATTTTAATCACGCATGAGCCGGATATTGCTCAGTATGCCACGCGCCTTATCAAATTTAAGGACGGACAAAAAATGAGCGATGAACGTCAAACGCCCACGGGAGCCAAACCCTCCCCCAAGGAGGATACAGATGCTTGATTCCTTTTTAGCGGTATTTAAGATTTCACTCAAAGCCATTTTTGCCAATAAAATGCGGGCGGCACTTACCAGCCTGGGTATTATTATTGGGGTGGCGGCTGTTATTACTGTACTTGCGGTAGGTAGTGCGACTAAAAAAAGTATTGCGGAACGTTTTTCCAACATGGGCACAAACATTATTTTCTTGCGCCAGCCTTGGGATTTGGATGAGTCTATTTCTTCGCCCAAAGATGTAACGATGGATGATGTGGTGGCTATCCGGGAAATTGAAGGCGTATCCGCCGCGGCGCCTTATATCCAAACCAGTTTTAATGTAAAATACAAAAACACGAGCGTCAGCCTGAGTGCTTTGGCTACGGATACGGATATTCTAAAGGCCTACGATTGGTCCGTGGCAAAAGGACGCCCGTTTACGGAAAAGGAAATTGCCAATTATGCGCAAGTAATGGTGATTGGGGCAACTGCGGCGCAAACTATTTTTGGGGATGTAGACCCGCTAAACAAGACGGTCGTGCTGGATAATATCCCGTTTACCGTGGTGGGCGTTACCAAGAAAACCGGCTCTAGCGGTTTTGGTTTTAACATTGATGAAGGGGCGCTAATTCCCTACACTACCGGCAAGGTAAAACTCAATGCAGGCGGTTGGCAAAGTTCTAACCGACGTGCGTTAGACCGCGTGGTAATTAAAGTGGATGATTTTAATAAAATTGAAAATACCAAGGTGGATATTGCTAACTCTGTGCGAAACACCCACCATATCCATCCGCTCGGGAAGGATGATTTCCAGTTAGATGATTTTGCTTCCTTTGTGGAACAGGCTAAAAGCACCGGTAATACCATGAGTTTGTTTTTAGGTATTATTGGGGCAGTATCCTTGATTGTGGGTGGTATTGGCGTAATGAATATTATGCTAGTGTCAGTGACCGAACGTACCCGTGAAATCGGTATTCGTATGGCAATTGGCGCTACCAGTTGGAATATTCGTCTTCAATTTTTGGTAGAATCTGTTACCCTTTCTTGTATGGGCGGATTGATTGGTATTATCTTAGGGATTATATTTACCGTGTTTGTAGCCAAGTATATGTCATTATCGGCGCAACTAAGTGTATGGGCTATTTTAGTATCGGCCGGGTTCTCTGCTGCTACCGGGATATTCTTCGGGTACTATCCGGCGTATAAGGCTTCAAAATTAACCCCCATTGATGCACTAAGGTACGAATAAATGGCTTTCAATCCCCCGGTTGTACGTCGGGGGATTATTTTTGTAACAAATTGCAATAAATAAATAAGGAACTGTGTTATTATACTATGGAACACAATATGAGCGCGCATAGTGATGATGAATTGGTGGTATTGTTTGCCCAGGGGCAGAGTGAGGCGTTTGAAGAACTCCTCTTGCGCCATAAAAATGGGTTATATCAATATATCCTCTCTTTGGTAAAAGATGAGGGTGCCGCCGGAGATCTTTTTCAGGAAGTGTTCCTGGCACTTTATACGCACGCAGCGGATTTTAAGGCGCAGGGGAAGGTAAAATCGTGGTTGTTTTTAACAGCGCGTAATAAGTCATTAAATTATCTGCGCGACCACAAATCACTTTCCTCGTTGGATGAACAAGACGAAGAAGGAAACGAATTTTGGCATGAAATATTGCCGGATGGGGAAGCCTCTCAATTAGAGCAATTAACCCAGCAGGAGCACGTAGAGCAAATTCGTGAAATTGTATCTAGTTTGCCCCCCCATCAACAGGAAGTCTTGTATTTAAGGCCGTATTTTTCGTTTAAGGAAATAGCGGAAATGGTGGGCAAGCCGATAGGCACTGTACTAGCGGACTGCCACCGGGGTTTAGAGAAGATACGTAAAATTTTAATGGACCAACCAGAGGTAGAGTTATGACTTGCAAACAAATTCTTTTATATCAAAGCGGGGAATTAAACCCGCAAGAAGCCGAAGCCTTCAAAAAGCATTTGGCTACCTGCAAAGCCTGTCAAGCACGTCTGGCACTTGCCCAGGCTACGGAGCAAAGCCTTACTGCCCCGGCTGCCCCGGCCGCGCTGATAGAAAAAGTGCTGCAGAAGACCACTCGCCGGCCCAGTCTCTTCAAGCGTTTTAGGATGGTATTAGCCGGTAGCATGACGATGGTAGCACTAGCGGTAGGGGTGGGTATGTATATGCACCAACAGCCGGCCACCAATGCGGAATTTGTGGCATATATGAATCAAAGTAACCAAACTGAATATGTTACATTTGCGCAGGATTTAGATTTGTTAGAACAAATATACTAGGAGGTTGTGTATGAAAAAAATAGTATTAGCGATGTTAGCGGTGTGTGTAAGTGGGCCTCTCCTGGCTCAGGAAGCGCCGGATGCTGCTGCCCAAAAAGAGAGACCGGCTGTAGAATTTGGCCGCGGGCATGAAGCCTTTGCTAAAGCCCATAAGGAACAAATGGAGAAAATCAAAGCCAAAGAAACTCAAATGGGCAAATTGGTAACTGAGTATAACAAACTCAAAGAAGGTAAAAAGAAAGATGCCAAACGCGCCGAGATTGAAAAAGAAGTGGCCACTATGCGCGATGAACAATTGAAATTTAAACAAGAACAGTTGACCAAGTTTGAAGAACGCCTAGCCGCCATGAAGGAAGAATTAACCAAGGAAAACACGGCCGAAGCCAAACAAGAATGGGTCACCAAAAAGACGGAAGAAGTAATTGCTAATGAAGGTAGTTTACGGGTACTTTTTGAACCCCGCCCCGGGCAAGGCCCGCGCATGGGTGATGCCAAAGGTCCGCACATGAAACATCCTCACAGAAAAGGTTTCTTCGGCAGAAAAGGTCCGCGTTTTGGTAAAGGGAAACAATTACCCCCTCCCCCGGATGCGGAACTACCTGTAGAGCGCCCGGTAGAAAAATAAGTCAAATCCGTTACTAGATGTATGCCCCGCCTGAGTAGGCGGGGCATTTTTAGTTAACATAAAATATGTTTTCAGTAGTTGCCCCTCCGTTTTAGCACGTAAAAACTAGGAACATCTACGGTCTACCCTTATAGTATACACAACTTTTGCCCCTTTTCAAGGCCTATTTTGAAAAATAGGCCCTTTTTTGTGGTTTTTCTCTCTTTTTCCTTAAATTTACGTCGTAAATCTTTATTTGTTTGGAAACAAAACGCGTGGAAGGTTCCCAATTTAGTTTACAATGCCATTTTTTGTTTCTCCGACCACAAAATCTCAACTACTGAAAACATATTTTATGTTAACTTTTTGAGGAGAAACGTATGAAAAAACTCATTAGCCTATGCGTAAGTATTAGTTTATTGATTTCTTTTTCTGCTCCGTTGCAGGCAAAGGGGCACTCGTCTAGAAGAAGAGGTTCTTCGTCATCCAGCCAATCCTGTCCGAAACCTTCTGGGGCGAATGCCGAGATGTTAACAAATTCCCAAAGTGAGAAATGGAAAAACGCAGATCAAGTTTATGACTTGGAAAAGTGGCTAAAAAAGAACCCTGCTTGTCAAAGAAAATACCGAGATGCTGTTGATGTTGGTAGCGAGATAACTAGAGAGGAGTGTACGGCATCGTTGGATGCAGCCACAAAAGACCTTGGTGACACCCCAAAAATCTGTGCTGCTGCTACTGCAGTAATGAAGGCGGTTGGTATTACAGTCGTAAAAAAGTATAGAAAATGGGATGGACATCAATATGTATATGTTCAAGGGAATGGCAACGGGAAAGATACTCCTGACCAAAGACACGAGAAAGACACTACTGACAAAAGACGCGGGAATGGAAATAGTAATAAGAAAGTAAATACAACGCACGAAGATAATAGGCCTTTTGCCGGCTTAATTCTTAGAAATGCCGAAGCTGGATTTATGTCAGGCGAAGGGACCACTATCCCTCCGGATTTGCAACGCTTTATTGATGCGTTAAATCTTGCAATCAAACAAAAAAAGGATTTAAATCCCGTTATGGAAGAAGCTGTAAAGAAATTCTATAAAGATTACGGGCAAGGAACGAACCTGCCTACCTCTTTCCTGAGATATGCGTTTATTGCGTACGCAGATATATTGGCCGGATTGCCAGATAAGGATAAAGCATTAACTCAATTGTGGAAATATGTAACGTACCGTGGGGGAGATGCTGCGCGGGATGAAATTGTACATTCATTAGCAGTTGAAGCCTTGATGATACAACCTAATTTGCGTAACCGATTGAATGATGAGCAAAAAGGGGTTGTTAATGCCATAGAAAGAGATGGACTAGAAGATTTGGCTGATTTAAAGATTTCGGAAAAAGACAAAAAAGCAGCCGAATTGATGAAATTGGTCCAGATTGGAATTCGCAATTCCGGTGGACAACAACAAGTTATCAACAATCTCACACAAGAATTGCAAAATGGCATCTTGTCCCGAGGCGGAAATATTAATGCTGGTAATCTGTCTCAGAATGCTCAATTTATGACAGATGGGCTAACTAATGATATGTACCAGTTTGCCCGCAAAGGGGCTGTTTCAATTGGCTATGAAATTCCTAACGAGAGCATTTTCAGAGATGTATTTAGAGGGGCGATCCAAGAGGCTGTAAGGCAAGTTATTCGTTCATTGTCTTCAGAAATAACAGTTTCTATCAGTGCCGAGTTAATAGCAAGCGCAGCATCTGCTGCAGCTGCATCATCAGTGGTAACTGCCATTTTAGGAGGATTCTTATTGGCACTTAACGATGCGTATGCCAGAAGTTATCGCAATGCTAAAAAAGAAGTGGAAAGTTTGGTGTATAGTGCTACAAGCCTAGCCATGAAAGAGATAAGTTCTGCTCAACAAGGGTCCGTTTCCTCTAAGAAAAATGTTTCTCCTGAAACGCAAACAAATGTTGTTTCTGATTTTCCTGCGACTCAGGCAACAGTGATAGCAGAACAAACTGTTGCTGCAGTACAGGTTACTGAAGGAGCCCAAAATCCTGCACAAGGTGCCCAGGAAGATGAAGAAGATGCGAAGGGGGGCAACCGTATGTTGGTTACTCCTGTGAGCTGGAGCCGTTCTTATGCCCAAATAGGTTCATCTGCCCAGACTGCAACAAATCAGCCTCGTATTGATTGCGGGGATACCGGGAGAAGTGACTCAAATGAAGATTGGAGTGGTAGACGATGGGTGAGAGACCGTTTCCCTGACGGAGATAGTGGAGCCAAGATGCGAACACGTGTTCCGGAGTTGCGCAAAGAAATTAATAAACTTGCCCAAGATTTTACAGACTCAACAAAAATTGACACGTACAAGTTGACGGGATCAAGTCCACTTTCGGAATATATTAAATTGGGGCGAATACATTGGAGATCGTTATCCCCGACGGAAAGGGCAACGGTAATGGATTTGGAGGAAATTCAAAAGAATGTACTTCCTCGGACGAATAGCTTTTATAATACGGCAGCAAGAGGAAATCAAGATGCTGCATTTGTGAAGGCCGTAAAAGTAAATGGTAAGTGGAAACCCTCTGTAGAAATTGGTACTCAGGCCACAGGGGTAGGTCAAGTTATTGATGAAGTTTTGGCTCCTTGGATTGTGGACACGTTAAAAATAGCCGTTTGTGCCGGGGGGCAGGCTGGGCTTGGCGCATTAAGCCTAGGGAGAGGAAAATCTCTTCGTTACAAAAAGGCAGAGAGAGGAAGCCAACATCACATCCATTATGAAGAAGATAAAGGGACCTATGAATGTAATAACTCTATTGACTTTGCAGAAGGGAACTTTTGGAATGCCATGGTTTCGCTCTTATGTCAATAAAGAATAAATAAAAGAGATATAATCAACCCCCGGCGTAAGGCCGGGGGTTTGTCATTTAAGAAGCAATTTCAATTAGTTATCAAATACGTCTTTCCAGGCTTGTACTTCGTTATCTATTTGTTGTTTGGAAGTATCAATCTGATTTTTGATTTGCGCTTTTACAGCGTCCGATACAGAGTTGGAAGCACTGGCCGCAGCAGAGGCGTTCTTGGCGTTTTGGTACGTTTGTTTGGCTTCTTCTAATTTTTGGCGTGTTTCAGCCGATTTTTGCAAAGCTTCCTCTAAGGTCAAGGGTTGGTTTGCAGTGGTGGTTGTGGTACCGGTAGTGGAAGCGCAACCCGCCACAAACGCGGCTAATACAGCTAATAACATTACTTTTTCCATGTAAGTTCTCCTTTTAGATTTTTATACCTCTATTTTATCAATTTTGCTGTAAGTTATGCATAAAATTAAGATACAATAAAACTATGAACGATTTACAACAAGCCGCCCAATGGATTAAACAGGCTTCCTACGCTGTGGCCTTTACGGGCGCAGGAATTAGCGTAGAAAGTGGCATCGCCCCGTTTACCGGGGTGGGCGGATTATGGAATCAATACGACCCTAAATTTATTGAAATCAATTTTTTCCTTTCCGACCCCGTACGCAGTTGGCAAGAAATGAAAAAAATCTTCTTTACGGATATGGATGAAGCGCAACCCAATACGGCGCATACAGTTTTAGGCAAAATGGAACAACGTGGCCTGTTAAAAGGGGTTATTACGCAGAATATTGACGGGCTCCATCAACGGGGCGGCAGCCGCAATGTACAGGAATTTCACGGCACCATCCACACGCTCTCTTGCTTACAATGTGGCCGCAAATACCGTTTGGAAGACCTTAATTTGGACGATATTCCCCCCACTTGCTTATGTGGCGGAGTATTAAAACCGGATTTTGTATTTTATGGGGAAGGCATCCCCCCGCGTGCTTATGAAAAATCGGCCCAGATGGCGCAAGAGGCAGATGTGATGATTATTGTCGGTACCGCTGGGCAAGTAATGCCGGCGTGCAGTTTGCCGCTAGCCGCGAAGGATCACGGGTGCAAAATTATAGAGGTTAACCCGCGCGAATCGGCCTATACCGGCCGCATCACCGATTTGTATTTTGCACAACCAGCTACCCAGTTTTTTGAAGCCTTAGCCAAAGAATTATCCTTGTAGCGTTTGCAGGGAAGTTTGCACAGACTCTTCGGTAGCCTTCATGGCGTTGAGGGTATTTTCAAACAACGTATCAAGCGGCCAGCCTAACATTTCGGCCCCTTGTTTGATAATATCACGCGAACATCCGGCCGCAAATTTTTTGTCCTTAAATTTCTTTTTCAGACTACTGACTTCCATATCCTGCACGCTTTTAGAGGGACGCATTTTAGCCGCAGCTCCAATGAGACCGGTTAGTTCGTCCACAGCAAAAAGCACCTTTTCCATTTCATGTTCAGGCTTAACGTCACAGGCAATACCATATCCATGTGAACAGACCGCATGTATGAGTTGGTCGGTGGCGTTAATTTCTGCCAGTAGTTGCGGGGCTTTTTGACAATGTTGGGCAGGAAATTGCTCAAAATCTACGTCGTGCAATAAGCCGCATAAAGCCCAAAACTCAGCCTGCTCGGCATAGCCTAATTGGGCCGCTAAATGCCGCATGACCGCCTCCACTGTAAGTGCGTGCAACAGGTGAAAGGGCTCTTGATTGTATTTTTTCAGTAAGTTTAGTGCTTGTTCGCGGGTCATAGGTTAATCCAGGTATATTCATCCGTCATAAAAATTTTAACGGACGAATCTTTGTCCATGTGTTGGCGCATAAACGGTTTTTTAATACTGGGGCGTTGCGTGGCCGAATAATAAATTGCCTTAGGCATATTAGGGAAATACGTCTGTAAATACGCGTATTTGCCAAAACTGGCCGCAATAGCGTGAGGTTGATATTCTTTCCATAGGGCCAATACTTTGGCGTTGAGTGTGGCGCGAATGGCCGGTTTGTTTAGATCTTGATCAAAAAAATCAGGCAAAGTTAATAATAAGTTGAGACCTTTTTGCTGGATGCGTTTGGCGGTTGGACTGGGTGATGCTTCAAAGAATAGGTGCTCTTTGGGAATATTATAATGCGTCGCCAATAGGAGAATTTCATTGAGGTGATCATCGGAGAGTTCTCCCTTAATGTCAATCCACCATACTTTGCTTTGTGGGTGGGCAACGGCAGCAAATATATCAGCCAGTCTAATATCGCGTTTGGCCTCTTGTAAATCGTGCGCGGCTAACAGTTTCCCCTCCAACGGTAGTACGTCTACCTCAAATCCGTTAAATTTTTTATCTTTTTGACGGGCCCGTTGCGGCGTATTGATTTTATGGATGAAAGGAGTAATTGTAGCGGGCCAAGGCTTCATGTCGGTTATCTCATGGGGTCTATCCAGCGGGACAATAGGCGCAAACATATGATCTGTATATACATACATAAAGGATACGTACGTAAAGGCACATACTACAGCGAAAAGAATCGTTAATAAAATAAGTTTATAGGGCTTCATAGACAAAAATCCGCCTCCACGGGTATGGAGGCGGATAAATTCCTGGTTATTTTTTGCTAGGCAACAAATACAATACAAATAGTATGATCGCGCCGATTACAGGTAATAACAAAAGAAGCAATAACCACGGAGTGAAACCTCCGTCGCGTAAGCGGCGAGCCGCAATCCCTAAGGAAGGGAGCAACACGGCCAAGGAGCATAACCAATAAATAACGTCCCCGGCTTTACCGCAGAAACTAAGCACGATAGACAATACTAAAAACACGATGAAGGACCAAAGTACCCACAGCCAAAATTGTTTGCGGGTCGCTTTTCCGGCAAAATCAATGTAGTGATTTTTGATTACATCTAAGAAATACGTATTAAACATACTTCCTCCTTTTCATAGAGTTAACAACTACCTTCAGGATACAATAAAAAAAAGCAAGTTGGCAAGTCAAAAGTTACTCATAAAACTGTGCAAAGGTTTTTAGGGCTTCTTTAATAGCCGCCGGATCGGCCCCTGTTTGAGAAGGCGTAAAATTCTCGTCATACATTTCAATGCCGCCATACTGATCTAAAATTGTCAGTTGATCCTCGGTGCGGATGGCTTTTTTAGTATAACTGGAAATAAGCGAAAAAGGCCGCGGGGTTGGGTCAAATAAATTTTGCCCAATGGAATAGTCGTGCGGCGCATTTGTGCAACCGTAGATTTGTTGCAAAATGGTCGGTACAATATCATAATGATTGGTGCGGTAGTCAATCGTTTGGGCCTGTTTGGTTCGGGGATCCCATATCAGTAAAGGCACATGGGTTTGATATTTGGCAAAATTGCTGTTGTGCCCCCAAAAGTTGTTGCGGGTGTCGTTGATTTCTTGGCCGTGATCCCCGGTAATTACAACAAAAGTATTTTCCAATAAACCCTGTTTTTGTAGATCGTTAAACACGCGTGCAATCATGCGGTCTACAAAGTGAGCGGCATTTTTGTAGGCATTGAGGTAAGGCGTAGGCTCGGTATTCTTATTTATAAGTAAGTAGTTAATTTCCTGCGCCGGGGTAAATAGTGCATCCTCTTGTGGATAACTACTGCCGTGGGTAGCATCTAAAAACAAGAACCCAAAAAACGGTTGGGTAGCCTGATAAGTAGTAAGAAATTGTTCAAAATCTTGAATAGAATCTACATCCCTTTCCCATTTGGTATTTCCTTTGGAATCTAAACGAAGGTTCGGAATAGTGGCAAAAATATTTTGGTGAAATGTGGGACTATTTAATTTGCCGCTGGCATAAATGGCCGGGATATAGCCGGTAGCTAGGGCTTGGGTTACTAAAACAGGCGGTAGTTGGCGGCCGGTAAAGTCGTTCCAATACGCATAAGGCATAGAATAAAAGAGGGAAAATACGCCGGCCTCTGTGGCGTTGCCACCTGAAAGATGATTCGTAAAATAGGTGGTATGCGGTTGGGTAAGTAAGTTTGTTACATGCGGCATAATTTCAGGGGTTACGCTATCGGCACGCCACGATTCTACCAACAAAATAAGGACATTGGTTTTTGAGGAAGGCGTACAAGTTAAAGGAGATAACGGATAACGTAACGTGCCATGTGCTGGGGTGGCATAAAGTTCCTTTTTGGGTTCAAAGCCAAGTTTGCGCAAGCGGCGGTTGGCCGAAAAGGGATTGGCTAAAGGTAAGACGGCCCGTTGGGAAATGACGGAAGAAATCATATTAAACTTACCCCATGCGTAGATGCCGTTGTAACATAAGAAGATTAAAAACCAGCCAACTACAATTAAGGTAATATATTTCCCTTTTAACACACAGCGTTTGGCCAGGTAAGTAAGGGCAAAACAGCCTGCAAAAATCAGTATAATAGCCACCAAGGCCAGTACCCACATCCACGTGGAAAAAGCAAATATTTCCCGCCCAGCCGGGCCGAAAAAGAGTTCTAACATCGCAGGGCTAATATGAAAACGATACTGAGAAAATACTAATAAGTCTATTAGCAAAAATACAAAGGTAATTGCCCCCCATACGCTAGCGGCTATTTGGGTAGTACGCGGCCCCAACAGAACAAAGGGAAGCGAAAGCCCCCAGACCGCCCACGCAAATAAAAAGATGTGTCCTATAATTAAACAAAAGGTAAATAAAATTCCCAACGCATCAGTAGCAAATCCGTTGACATGAAAAAAACCAAGGGATAGAATAGACCAGACTAAGGCACATAAGACGGAAAACGAGAATAACTGCTTTATATTCATACTTATATTATATCTTTTACAAAAAAATTCTGTCTTGAAATGCTGCCTTCTTGCGAAAAAATCCCCGGGCTTAGGGGCCCGGGGATTGGTTAAAACAACATTAGTGATTAGTCAGCCATACTGCGTAAGCGAGGCTGCAACACTTGCATATCTTGGATCGTGTTTTTTGCGGCTTTTTGAGTGTTTCTAGCGGTTTGCTTAGTCACCTCTGCCATATTTTTAGCCTGTGCTTGGGTCGCATTAACGGCTTGGTTTGCCGCGGCACGTTCGGTCGCTACTTGATTGCGCAAGGCTTGGGCGTTTTCCCCCGCTTTGCGTTGTGCTTCGCTAGCAACAGTAGTTACCTGATTTTGTGCATTTTGATAAGCGGCATTTACTTCTTGGAGAGGTTTTTGGGCCTCTGCTAAGGCCTGGTTATAGGCTTCTTGTGCGTTTAATACCGCTTGATTGTATTGGTTTTGTGCATTTTGTACGGCTTGGTTGTATTGAGCTTGCACATCATCCAAGGTTTGATTATATTGATTTGTTACTTGGGTGGCCGTTTGTTGTGGTAAGTTTTGCAATTCACGTACGCGCGCTTCCTCTTGGGCCAGTTGTTCTTCTAATTGGCGGACCTGAGCCAAACTGGCGGCTTCAACTTGCAACGCGTCTTGATAGGCTTGATTGGCTTGACCTGCAATGCGTTGTGCGGTTGTAGAGTTGGGAATATTTTGCTTGGCTGCTTCCAAAGCGTTAAGCCCAACTGCATTGACACGGGCGGTGTTGGCCCCTTGTTCTACTAAATAATTGGCCAAGGCTTCATTGCCATTGGAAAGTGCTGTGAGCAATGCAGTATTTCCGGCGGCATCTACGGCTTCTATGTTTGCTTTTCTGCGTAAGAGTTCATTGGCCGCTTCACTGGTAGGCGCGGTGGCGCTATACAATAAAGCCGTGCGGCCTTGCGCGTCTTTGGCTTCAATATTGATAGCCGGGCTTTTTAACAAGGCAGAAACTGCTTCTTTATCGCCTTTGGCAGCCGCTCTCATTAGCGGAGTGACGCCATTGGTATCGGCAAAGTTCGGGTCGGCCCCTTGCATAAGCAGCGTACGGATCGCGTTGGTTTGCCCCTTTTCTGCCGCATAGGCTAAAGGAGTACGGTTGCTAAGATCGGTAATGTTTACATTGCCTTGATTTCTGGCCAGTGTATCTAAAACGTCAGCGTGTCCTTCTGCCGCGGCAGCAGCCAGTGCGCTAATACCCGTGGAGGAATTGCGGAAATTGGGATTAGCGTTGTTATCTAACAAGGCCTTTACGGTTTTGTTAGCCCCTTTTTGGGCCGCATAGATAAGAGGAGTATTTCCCGCCGCATCCGGATAGTTCACGGCCGCCGGGGTGGTAGCGGCTAAAGCGGAGATCATTTTGGTATCATCAAAATGCGCCGCATAGGCTAAAGGTGTTTTACCGGTTTCATCTTTTACAGCGGCATTAGCCCCTTGGGATAACAGATAATTGACAACGTCCCGGTTTCCTGCGGCGCTGGCAGCCACTAACGGAGTGACCCCATAAGGAGAGGCATCATTGACGTTGGCCCCTGCTTCCACTAAGTATTTTACAATGGTTAAGTTGCCTTTTTCGGCGGCTAAGGTTAGCGGGGTAATATTTGCATAATTGCGTTCGCTAACATCTACGTTGGCATAGATAAGCGTGCGTACGCGGTCTTCGTCATTTAATTTAATAGCGCGGATTAAAGAGGTGTCATAAACATATTTCGTTTTGGCAGTATTGTTTTGCGTGGCGGCACCTAAGGTACTACCCGTGTAGGTTTGTTGTTGGGCGCCAAATACAGTTCCCCGGTATACCCCGTCGTTATTGATAGCCTGTTGTTCGGCGGCTTGAGCGGCTAAACGGGCTTTGCGCGCATTGCGTTCGGCCATTTCTTCGCTGTAGAGACTCGTGCTGTTCTGCGCCACTAAAGGTAATGTGGTGGCGGTGAAAGCAATGATAAAAGTAAGTTTTTTCATAGTATCCTCCATACCATATATTATAACAATCCCAGCGAAAAAATAGTAAAAATTTTGCCTGGGGGTGTTAAAATAATAAAAACCCCACTTGCCCGTGGGGTTTTACGTAAAAACAGCCGTTTCTATTACAAAGAAATGGCACTAACCGGGCAGGTACCCGCGCAAGAACCACATTCAATGCATTTGGTTTCATCAATTTTGCGTTTTCCGTCTACTTCGCTAATAGCAGCCACGGGGCAGGAAGATTCACAGGCACCGCAATTGATGCAAACTTCAGGATTTACTTTATAAGCCATATATTTCAGTCTCCTATATATAATGAAATTCTATATTCATATTATACTAAAAAATCACGAAAACTAAATTCTACGTCGGTGAAAAGAGGTTGCTAAGAGGGCCAAATTGTGGTACAATATAAAAGTAAGGAAGGACTAACTTTTATGGAAAACCAATCGCTTCGTTCGTTATATCAATTAAAGGCGGGAAATACAGCACAAATTAAAGAAATTCAAACGGATGCCAAAATGGCGGCCAAATTAGCGGCTATGGGCATTGCGCGGGGACAATTTGTTACACGTCAAAAAGGGTCTTCCCCGGTAGTGATTAGTGTATCGGGCACTGAAGTAGCCATTGGGCGTGAAACCGCCAAGAAGATTCTTGTTGCGGCCCGCAAAAACACCTTTTTGTTAGCCGGGAACCCCAATGTGGGTAAAAGTTTAATTTTTTCGCGCCTTACGGGGATTGGTATTATTTCGTCTAATTTCCCGGGGACAACCGTGGGCCTAAACTATGGGCAAACGCAGTTCAAAGGGGAAGCCTATGATATTATTGATATTCCCGGTTTGTACCGCTTGGAAGAAGAATGGCGTATTGAAGGGAAAAAACGAAATCTGTTCAAAGAGTTAGAATACGATTTTATTGTATGTGTGGCGGATGCCTCGCATTTGGAACGAAATTTGTTCTTCGTACTAGAGATTTTGCAATTACAAAAACCACTTATTTTGATGTTAAATAAGTTTGACGAGGCACAGCGTAAAGGGATTACGATTGACGTTAAAAAGTTATCTAAACTGTTGGGAATTCCGGTCATTGCTACCGTGGCCACTACCGGCGAGGGCCTCAAAGAGTTGGAGCGGGAAGCCATTAAATTAGTGAATCACCCTATCCAAACGCCAGCAGTTACAATTCCCCCCTCCGCCGAAGAAAAATGGCAGACGATTGGACGAATCATTCAGGACGTTCAGCAAGTAAAGCACAAACATCCTTCGTTTTGGGAGCATTTGCAGGGATGGGCGACGGCACCTGCTACCGGCTTGCCCTTGGCTTTGCTAACGTTAATTGTTTCCTTTTTTATAGTGCGTTTTGTGGGTGAAACCCTCATAAATTTGCTAGACCCGCTGTATGAAAATTATTACGTGCCTTTATTAGAAAAATTGTTTGGAGGCATTAAAGATAATGTGCTGGGGTTGCTGCTCTTGGGAGATGGCGGCGAGAATTACTTTGGCGTGTTGACCGATGGTTTGCATATTGCACTTATTGATGTAATGCCATACGTATTTGCCTTCTATACTTTGTTAGGCTTTTTGGGCGAGCTGGGGTATTTGCCGCGTTTGGCGGTGTTGCTGGACCGCATCCTGCATAAAATTGGGTTACATGGTTACGGTTCATTGCCCATTATGTTGGGTTTTGGATGCAAAGTGCCGGCAGTCATGGGAATCCGCGTCTTGGAAACCCGCCGGGAACGCGTGATTGCTCTCGCCTTGATTTTGGTACTTGCCCCGTGTATTTCTCAAACAGCCATGATTATCTCCATCTTGTCGCCTTATGGTATTAAATATATGCTGATGGTCTTTGGGGCGCTTGTGCTTAACGGTATTTTAATCGGGTCCTTATTAAACTATATGATGAAGGGCGAGACTCCGGAACTGTTTATGGAAATCCCTTCTTGGCAAATTCCGCAACTCCGTCCGTTGGCGCGCAAGATTTGGATTCGCATGAAGGAATATTTGTTTGATGCGCTCCCGCTTATTTTGATTGGTATTTTATTTGTGGACCTAATGCAACTCTCCGGCATTACCGGGTGGCTAACTAAAGTGCTTCGCACCCCGGTAGAGTGGGTCTTAGGTCTGCCGGCGGATGCTACCCCCCTCTTGATACTGGGCTTTTTACGTAAGGATGTATCTATTGCTTTGTTAGATCCGTTCCATTTAACGCCTCAAGCGTTGGTAGTTGCCTGTGTATTTATGAGTATGTATATGCCTTGCGTGGCTACCTTCTTTGTAATGTTGCGGGAAAGCGGGTGGAAAGATACGGTACGGGTAATCTTGTTAACGCTGGGTTTTTCTACGCTTACGGCCATTATCTTACGGACAATTCTGTTATAAGACTGTATTAATGCAAATAAAATCCCCGGGCGCGAGACCGGGGATTTTTAATATATTTAGTAGTTGATTAGTTGTAATTACCCAGGCGGCCCATATCAACGGGTAGTGGAATTTCCACCCCTAACGGTCCTTCAAAATACATTGTGCCCGTTAAGTGATAGTCTACCGTGCCGCTACCCATGGCCAGTAAGCCTACCAATTTGCTCCCTAACGTAACCGTGGGAACCACCAGTTTTGCCTTGGCGTTGTAGGTGGCTTGCGGAGCAATTTCTATATCGCTAAGGGTTACATCTGCAATTTTATCGTCGTTAGCCGTTAAAACGCCTACAAAACGTTTCAGTTTAGCCGTTTCCGTTTTGTTGGGGTTGGTAATGGCAATGGTAATGGTAAAATTGAGCGAGGTTAAATTGACATCTGTCAATTCTACACTCTTAAGTGCATAAGTACAATTTTTTAGATTGGCGGCTTCTTTTACGGTTGCACAGCCAGCTAATAAACCCATACATACGAGTAAGAACAGTATTTTTTTCATCAAAATCCTCCAAGAGTAAGATAAATAAATTGTATAATAAAAAGAGATATTTAGGGAGATAATTATGAACGATTTACAAAAAAAGATATATCAACGCTTGGTGCGCTACGTAGCGGTAGATACTACCAGTAATGCGGAAAGCACCGCTGTTCCCTCTTCGGATGCACAAATTTCTTTTGCCCACCAATTAGCGGCCGAAATGAAGAAAATCGGCCTTAGTGATGTGGAAGTAGATGAATATGGTTTTGTGACGGGAATTATTGCCGCTACCAGCGATAAACCCGCGCCTATTATTGGTTTATTTGCCCACATGGATACGGTCAGTGACTACAACGGACACAATATTAAACCCGTCTTGCATGAAAACTATCAAGGCGGCGAGATTACTATTAGTGCTGAAAAAAATATGGTCTTAAATGCACAGACCGCGCCTAATTTATCTAAATGCTTGGGCGATAATATCGTGACTGCCGATGGAAATACGCTGTTGGGGGCTGACGATAAACTGGGAATTGCCATTATTATGACCTTAGCCGAAGATTTAATTGCTCATCCGGAGATTGCCCATGGCCCGGTAAAAGTGGCTTTTACTATTGATGAAGAAATTGGGACCGGTATTGGGTACTTTGACGTAAAAAAATTCGCGGCCGATTTTGCTTACACGGTAGATGGGGCCAATTTGGGTGATATTGATTGTGGCAACTTTAATGCCGATAGCGTGGTAATTCACATTACCGGTAAATCGTGTCATCCGGGGTCTGCCAAAGGATTTATGGCAAACCCTGTACGTATTGCGGCTGATATTGTATCTTCTTGGCCGGAAGATAAACTTCCCGAAACCACAGAAGGCGAAGAAGGATTTATTTTATTTAAGGATATTACGGGCGGTCTTGAAAAAGCGGAAGTACAAGGCATTGTGCGTGAGCATGATTTAACCAAATTTGCCCACTTTAAGCAAGCACTGTTAGATTTGGTAGACCAAAAGCGTACCAAATATCCGGCGGCTAAAATTGAGGTGGAGTTTAAGGAACAATACCGTAATATGCGCGATATTTTGCAGGCGCGCCCGCAAGCTATGGAATTATTGGAAGGCGCCTTAAAAGAAAACAAAGTGGCTTATAAACTTACACAAGCCCGCGGGGGTACAGATGGCGCCCAGATGACATTTAAGGGCTTGCCTACCCCCAATATCTTTGCAGGATATGAAAATCCGCATGGACCCTACGAGTGGTGCAGTTTGAATTGGGCGGAAAAGACGTTGCATGTTTTGCAAAGCATTGTACACAACGCTGTAAAAGCCTAAGCCTTATTTGCTTGATGATAACTAAAAATCCCCGACTTATGGAGTCGGGGATTTTTAGATTTGTGTTCGGCTTAGGCTTGGGTGCCATAGGCTTGGTCTAATAGGTTTTTAGCATCCGATATGGTGGGCTCCAGTAGCCCATTATCCGCATTGTAATTAAAACGATATACCGTTTTGAAGTTTTGCGGATTTTCCGGCGGAACCTTGATAGTGATTGCATAATTATCCGGATCAATAGCGTCAGCTACTTCCCAGGAAATTAGGTTTTCGGAAATGGTAGGGTGCTTGCTTTGTACCAGTTGCTTAAGCGTCATGTCATTAGGCAACGCAAAATTTTGTACACTGCTTAGTATCTCTCCATTTAGGCCTTCTTCTTCATATTCTTCTGCGCCGAAATCATCACTGGGTTCGTTGTTATTATCTTGCAAGATTTCTTGGGTGATAGTAGCAGCGGGTGCAGCCTGTTTTTTAGAGAATATATTCATAGACTGCGGTAACAGATTCATAATTCCTAATACCACATAAAGAATAATCAATAACAATAAGCCTACTAATGCGCCAATGACAATTTTGGTTAACTTCATCCCCGTAGAGGACGTCTTTAAGTCATGCTGGGCATTTACGTCATCCAAATCCACATCTAAGCGCGGAGAATCAGCCGGTTCCGGCACCATGGGAGCGGTTTTGATGTCTAAAGAGGCTCCGCGTTTGGCTTGAATTGTATTTTCTAACGAGACCCTAGTAGCTTCCGCATCTTCCGGTAATCCATCCGTAGGAAGCAATTGGGTTTTTTCGGCTTTATTTGAAACCGCTAACATGTCTTGAATAATGGTTTCTTGCTGTTTGTTTACGGATTGGTTTAAGGTGGCATTTAACGCATCCAACGCGGCAGCATCATCCCCTACCTGGGCGGGCGGTACGAAATCGGAAATCAAATAAGTAGATCCTTCTTTTAATTCAATTTCGGTTAAATCATTCGGGTTTTGGTTATCGGGAACTTCCGTAATCGTGGGAGCGAACGATTCGGTTTGCGGACCAAAAGCGTCTTCTAAATCTTTTGCGGTTAAGGCGTTGGGATCTGCTTCGGCTTGCGGCTGAGCGGCTGGTTCAGTTTCCTGTAACGGAAGGTCATAAATGCCTTCAACTTCCTTCTCTTCCTTTTTAAGGGAAACGCCCGGAACAAGTTCCTGTACTGTATTTTCGTGTACGTCAGCCGCTTCGGCAGGTCGTTCTATGAATTGGTCTTCCTGTTTTCCCGGGATATTATTGGTTTCGGGAACTGCCTCTAAAGAAGGCAAATCTGTAATTTTTTCTTCTTGCGCTGCGGGAGCTGCATCTGCCGGCATTTGATCTGCAGGCAAAACAGTTTCTAACGAGTCCGGATTATTTCTGTCAGTGGCCATTGTAAAAGGCGTTTGTGCCTCTTCGCTGGCAACTGGGGTGGCGTCTTTGTTTGCGGATAAAGCCGCTAAACCTGCTAAGCCGGCTACGGCGGCCCCGGTTGCGGCGGCCCCGGTTGCGGCGGCCCCTTTCCAAGAAGAATCTTTTCCTGCCGGATTTTCTACAGGAAGCTGGTGACTTTCTTCTTTTTGATGTTCTTGAATAATTTGATCTAAAACATCCTCTTTTGGCGAAGCCGTAAGTTCGTTAATAAGTGCATCGCGGGAGGCTTCTTCCGCAGAAGGCGTGGTGATAAGCGCTTCTTTTACAACGTTCTCCTGGGGAGCGGATTCTTCGGGAGTGAAAGTGAGTTCTTCTTCAATTTTTTCTACTTTTTCCGCTTCTTTTTCAGGTAGTAAATCTTGGAAAGTTTCATCGTCGGCAGGTTGCTGAATCGGTTTCCCCCCATAGATGGAGTCAAGTGCCGAGCGGATAATTAACTCTTCCTCTTCTTTAGGAGCTACTTGTTCTTGAGCATCGGGTACGTTATCTAAATTTTGCTCATGTACAGGGGCTACAGCGGCAGGCTCTTGGGCCGTGCCCGCGGCGGGAGCCGGGGCTAGGTTCTCTTCAGGGATTTTGGAGGATGCCACAGCCGGTTGTGAAGCAGCTGCGGCTGCAGCCGCAGTTTGCAAGGCTAATTGTTGCGAGAGACGTTCATTTTGTTCAATCGCTTTGTCCAAATGCGTTTGCATGGAATCCAATTTCTTGTGAAGATAAGAAAGTTCATCCGTTAACGAATTTAACTTGGAGAGAAGTACATCCTGGTTGGAAGAACCGGCATGAGCGGCGGGTGTATTTGCATGGGTGGCAGGTTGCGGCATTGCAACGGGTTCCTGCACAGGCACTTCATCAAATTCAAAGACAGAAGAAGCCTTTACCCATTCTTGCCCTCCATTAGAGGCGACTTCTTCGGAGCAAATCAATGTGTTTTGCGAAAACCCATTTAATGTGACCAATTTGTTTTCGTCGTATGGTCCATCAACTTTGTTATTAATATACACCCAATATCTCATAAACTCTCACCCTGTAATAAAGATAGATAACGGTATGATAACAGCATAGCAAATTATAACGCCCTTTGAAACCCTTTATATGGATTTTGTTTGGCGCGTGCGACGCGGTATCCTTCTAACAGCGTTTGTAATTGCTTAGGGGAACGCTTGGTTTGACGAATAGTGCTAATCATATCCGTCAGTACCTCTATGGAAGACCCGTTTTCTAACATTTCTAATACAAAATCTGTCACTTGTCTATTATAGACTCCATTTAGTTCATCTATCATGGTATGTAAAGCAAAGAGGTGCTTTTCGCGATTGGATTTCCAAAACGTAAATGGAGCTAGGGATTTATTAAAAAATTTTACTAACTCTTTGGCTGATTTAGTTCCTAAATAGTGTTTCATTAAATTAGGAGTCAAGCCTTGGGTAACCGAAGTGGCTTTCATATTTTGCATATAGCATGCTTGGGCGTTGGCATCTTCTAGTGTAATGGAGCCCAGCAATACTTTACAAGCCAGTTCTTTATTCTCATTTTCTTGAGCATAGTGCGGTAATGATTTAAGTAAATCTTGCATTTCCCGGTCCAGTTGGCTGCTTGTCTTTTTGCCGGCGTAATGGTGGGCTAATTCGTATTCAAACCCGTCATACAACGTGTTTTTGGTTAAGGTACGTCTAAGGATCTCACAATTGCGCTTTAAGGTGGCCGCTTGAGTTGCCTGTTGAAAACTGGCGGGAGTTCCGTCTAACAAGACTCGTACCGCTAAGCCAAAATTTTCTTCCGGGTTATCCACATAAGGTAATTTTTTAAGTACGGCATCATAAGCGGCTGCTATATCCTGGGGTGTTTTTACTTTTAAATAGCGGCAAGCAATAATGAGTAAATCGTCCTCTAACAGTTCATCATTAAGTAGTTTAGAAGTTAACGCAATATCCTGGGCGTCTTTGGCCGTAATCTGCCCCAGCATGGTACGGGCCGCCAAGGAGGCGCATAACGTTACTTTGGGATTATATGTCTGTAACTGGGTTAGTAAACGTTCAAATTCGGGTTTGAATAAAATGCTGGAAGGCTGGGAATATAATAGTTCCAGTTCGGCTGTCAGTTTGACAGGTAAATGATATTCATCGGCTAACTTAAAAATATCCGTACGGTTGGTGGCAATGGTTTGGGCATCCCGCTGGGCCAATTCTTGACAGGTTTGAAGCAAAGTGGCAAGGGCCCGGCGTGCCTTTTCTTCGTCGGATAAGTTTTCTTCTTCTATTTTTTCAACCGCCTGTTCAAAGGCTTCATCAAAGTAATGGCGTGAGGAAAAAGAGGCGTAGGTTTCCAAAAGTTTTCCCGTATCTTGTGCCGGGATATCTAAGGCAGCGCATAATTCTGTAATAGAAGTGGAATTATTGTAAATACGCAGTTGGCGCAACGCGGCCGAGAGGGTACACTCATCCAGCATCATTTTAGCAATTAAGGTATCCGTCATGGGAGAGTCTGAATTTAATTGCGTAGCCAAATCGGCAATATCTTGCTGGAGTTCTTCCAACGTTTTTTTGTCTTCTAGGGTGTAAACGAGTTTAGCGGCATAATCGTTGTCAATGCCAGGTAGCATATTGTAAATAGTGCTTAACATCCCGCTGCGTTTATGGGGCGTTTGACTCATTTTATTTCCCTCTCAAAAGTGTGTATTTGGTTTTGTAAATTTTCAACGCGTGTTGGGTCTGTAATACCCTGTAAATTGATTTGTATATTTTCTATACCGCACATAATAGCGGATTTTAGCAGATGTTTGGCGCAAAAAATATCGGACAAAATAATAGGCGCAATCAAGGGTTCGAGCGCGTGCAGTGCCTGTAAAGCCTGCACGGAAGTTGCGGCAATATCCGCGGGAACACAAGCAGCAAACCATAGGGCATCTTGCAGGGCCTGTTCGCGGGTGGTTTCCTGAAGAGGTAACCGGCGCGCGGTCATGTAGGTTTCATAGGCTTGGGCATCCTGTTCCATCAGTTTTTTTAGAGAAACGTGTAGCCCGGAAAATTTTTGTTGTGCTTTTTGTAAGGAATCTTTGTGCTCTTGCGGGGTGCTTTTGCGTTTAAGAGTGGTGCCGATGGACATCAAGATAAGCGCACAACCCATGGCCCCGGCCATGGCGGCAGCGGCCCCCCCTCCGGGTGTTGGTTCGGCGGAGGAAAGTGCCGTTAAAAATTGTTCTGCGCCCTGGTTCCAATTCATAGCGTTCCTTTACATAATAGTGCCGGATGATAAATCTTCATATTTTTTAATACGAAGCATTTTCAGACGGTCTTCATCAATGCCGGTGCGGCTGAAGAACACGTGTTCAATCGCACTGGCCGGCATAATATAGCGTCCGCGTTTGACCCCTTTGGGATCAGCCTTGAGCCCCAGCCATACCGGCAACATGGGATCTTTGAAATCTTTTACTTCTAATTCCGCGGCGGCCCGGAAAATCTTTTTCGGGTCCCCTAAGCCTGTAGTAATTACCGCATTGTGAAAACCGCAGTTTTTGGCGGCACAAATATCGCGGTGAGTGTCACCGATAACATATACTTGGTCGGGTTCAAATTTAGTTTTGAATTTCTTTTCTGCGCGTTTTACGGCGGCTTTGAGCATATCTTCGCGCGTATGTCCGTCGGTTCCCCAACCGCCAAAGGTGAAGTATTTGCCAAGACCGCTGGGTTCCAATTTAATATAGGCTCCTTTTTCTACATTTCCGGTACCTAAGGCGAGCACAATGTCTTTCTGTTTGGATAAATCTTTTAAGAATTTATCTACACCGGCAATAAGATCGTATTTTTTAGCGCGGACCAAAGCGTGTACCTCGGTAGGTAGTTGGTCTACATACGCTTTTTCCATTTTTTTTAACTCGGTTTTGGAAGGCTTTTTGCCTTTATGTAGTAGGCCATACACAATTGTAAAATTGTCTAAATCGGTGCGGCCGGAAATCAGGGAATGTTCAAAGACCGGCTTTTTGCCATAGAGTTTTTCGGCGCCTTTAATAAGGGCCTGGCAACCGGCTCCTCCCGTCGTAACGAGAGTTCCGTCTAAATCAAATAAAACGAGTTTTTTCATTGGTTTGCTCCCTTTGCTTTTACAATTCCCGTAACAATATATGCACCGCCTACAGCCAATATCATCCCTATAATTTTAGGTAAAGTAACTTTATCTTGCCCGAAAGCAACCGATAAAATATACGTACCTACCGGGTAAGAAAGGATAATAGCCGTGGCTTTGCTTAAGTCCATATTACGGATGGCTTTATACCAAAAAGAATTGCCTAAGAAATAGTTTATAATCGCGCTGACTACTAAAATAATCCATAAAGGGGCGGCGTGCACGTCCAATACAATCGGCCCGTCTAATAGCGGCCAGCAAAGCACTAATAACCCCAGCGCCGGTAACGCATAAAAGGCACGGGCGGCGGCGATGGTTTGGGGTGCTAAATCGGCAGGCAGTTTTTTAGCAAAAATATGACTTACTTGATACATCCACACATAGCCGATTACTAATAAATCCCCTTTGGCCTGAATAGACGTTCCCCCTTCTAACATAATCAGGATGACGCCCATCAAAATCAGTATAGATCCGCCAATTTGTTTAAGGGTGGGGCGTTCTTTGAGTAAAATAGCGGCCAGGATGAGGGAATAAATCATTTCTACCTGGTTGGCAATAGAGGCGTTAACCGGAGTAGTGTATTTTAATGCAATCATAAACATCGTCATGGGAAGGGCCGTACCAAAAGTTCCCATGCCGAGCGCTTTTAACCAAACATCTTTGCGGAATAATTGTTGCCACTCGCCGGATTTACCGAAGTAAATGCGGAAACATAAAGCAGCAAATGCACACGTAAAAAATAAGAAAAGGGCGGAGGTGGCATACGGTACCGCCAACTTGGAAATAACGACATTGATAGAGGTGGCTAACCAGGCCAACCAAATAGCATAAACCGGTAAAATATTAAACATACTTATATTATACTTTATTAGGACGGTTAATGCCCTTCTTTTTGCACGGTCAAACTGACCCAATAAGCCCCGGCGCACGTAATGGCTAGTCCCAGTAATTGGTGAGGAGTTATTTTATCCAGTCCCAACAAAGCCGATAACAGAAGTGACAAAACCGGGTATGATAAATAAATGGCGGTAACTTTACTCAAATCCAGCGCGCGGATAGCCTTGTACCACACTACCATGGCTAGTCCGTATTTTAAAAATCCCGTGTAGCCTAGTACGATCCAAGACGTAGCGGTTGGGCGAAAGGTAAATGGCTGATTTAGGAAATACATGATCCCTAAAATCACAATGAGGGCGGGTAACGCAAATAAGTTACGTGCCATACCTATCACGCGGTAATCTAACTGCTTGGGCAGTTTTTTGGCAACCGTAGAACCGGCTTGTAACATCCAAGTACTGCCTACAATCAGTAAATCCCCCATCCAACGAGGGGTATATTGTTCTTTAAGTAAAATAATCAGCACACCTAGCACGATAAGTGCACTTCCCCCCAACTGCCCTTTACTGGGAAATTCGCGCAAAAAAATAGCCGCAAAGATGAGCGAATAAATAAGTTCGCTTTGCTGTAAGATAGCGGCATTTCCCGGCGTGGTATAGTGAAGAGCAATCAATAATACTGTAAACGGTAGCGCCGTGCCAAAGGTGCCGATAAATAAGAATTTTCCCAAGGTTTGCCGGGAAAATAATTCCCCCCACTTGTAGTTTTTAGTAACCCAAGGGGTAAAGTATAATACGCCCAGTAAAGTCCCCAGAAACACAAGCACTGCCGGGCTAATAAGCCCCGCGGCGTATTTGCCCATAATGGGCGATAGTCCAACAATAGCCCAGCAAATCCAGGCGGCTGATAATGCGGAATAGTTCATAGTTAAATTATAGCAATTTGAGAGATTAGACTTTTTTTCACACACACCAAGCAGTTGGTGTGGTTAGGCAGACTCGGCCACAAGTCGCCTTACTGACGTGCGGCGCTCGCGGCCCCGCCTCGCCAGGCTCGCCTTTCGTGTTCGCCTATGCGGCTCACACGCAAACTCGCATAAGGCTCCGGCTTTCTCGTTCCTCACGCACACCAAGCAGTTGGTGTGCTTCTGCATAAATTAAAAAACTAGGCAAAAGCCTAGTTTTTAAATTTGCGCAGAGAGGGACTCGAACCCTCAAGCCTTGCGGCATG
>Ga0256404_1001386_pt1 | contig 58861 bp, 42 predicted proteins | sample RumenRJG_01DNA_FD_185990 | JGI IMG/M metagenome (GOLD analysis project Ga0256404, IMG submission 185990) | Bovine rumen microbial communities from Lethbridge, Alberta, Canada - RJG_01 | ecosystem: Host-associated > Mammals > Digestive system > Stomach > Rumen | place: Canada: Alberta | collected... | reverse complement strand
AGCCGCAGTATGTCGCTTATGTGTCCACCTATACGACCGACAACAAAGACAAGTTCGGTATCCGGATCTACGATGTCGACATGGAGAAGGGAAGGCTGAACGAGAAGGACCAGGTGGAGATCACGAATTCTTCCTATGTGACCATCTCGCATAACCAGAAATACCTTTATTCCATCACGGATTTCGGCGTGGAATCCTACCGCATTCTGAAGGGCGGCGATCTCGAGCCGATCAATCATTCCGGAATCAACGGCATGCGGGGGTCTTATCTTTCCACCGACTATACAGACCGGTGGCTGTTCGTGGCAGGATACCACGACGGCAAGATTACAGTCCTAAAGCTTGCGGAGGACGGAAGCATCGTCGGCATCACGGATGAGGTCTACCACAAGGGGCTCGGCAGTATCGCAGAGCGCAATTTCCGGCCTCATGTTCAGTGCGTCAAGATGACACGCGACAACAAATATCTGCTTGCTGCAGACCTCGGCATGGACCACATAAACGTATACAGTTTTGACCCGGTCCGCGGGAAAATTCGCCAGGTTTACATCATCCATTCGGAGATCGAGTCGGCGCCGCGCCACATCAAATTCAGCAAGGACGGGCAGTTCCTCTATATCGTCCACGAGCTGAAAAATATCATCGACGTATATCATTACACAGACACGAACGGTGAGCCCGATTTCGAGAAAATCCAGACCATCTCGACACTGAATGACTACCATGCAAGCAATTCGGCCGCCAGCGCGCTCACCCTTTCGGAGGATTTTAACTATCTTCTGAGTTCGAATGCGGGAGACAACAGTGTCATCATATACCGGATTGATCACAAGACCGGCCTTCTCTCCAAAATACTGTGCCTTCCGATCAGCGGCGATTATCCGAAGGACGTGGCGCTGTTCCCTGACAACCGGCATCTCGTATCGCTGAACCATGAGTCGAATACCATGACATTCTTCACGGTTGACCTGGACAAGGGACTCATCGTCATGAACGGAAAAGAGATGAAGGTTGATCAGCCGAACTGCATCATTTTCCACAAACTGACGAAAGAGCAGCTCTGAAAAACAGGCTCAGGAGTATTCCATGGCTGGATCATCATTCGGTACTATTCTCAAAGTCACAACGTTCGGCGAATCACACGGACCGGCAGTCGGAGCCGTGCTCGACGGATTTCCCGCCGGAATGGAACTTTCAAGCTCAGACATCCAGGTATATCTTGACCGGCGCCGTCCGGGAAAGACGAAGATCACGACTCCAAGAAACGAAGCGGACAGCGTCGAAATCCTCTCGGGCGTCTTCGACGGAAAAACGACCGGGACACCGATCGGACTTCTCATCCGCAATACATCGCAGCATTCCGGGGATTATGACAATCTCCGGGACTGCTATCGTCCGGGACACGCAGACTTCGGTTACGATGCCAAATACGGCTTCCGTGACTACCGCGGCGGCGGCCGTTCCTCCGGAAGAGAAACGACAGGGAGGGTTGCGGCCGGGGCGATCGCCGCAAAATTCTTAAAGGAACTCGGGGTCCGGATCATCGGCTATACATCGGCCATCGGTCCCGTAAAGGTGAGCAGCCTCCCGGGAGACGAGGGTTTTGACGAAGAGGCAGTTCTGACTACTGCCACAGCCATGCCGGACTCGGCGAAGGATGCCGAGGCAAGAGCATATCTTGAAACCTGCATGAAGGAAAAGGATTCGTCCGGCGGAGAGATCACGGTCGTCATCCGGGGTGTCCCTGCCGGTATCGGCGATCCGGTATTCGATAAGCTGGATGCAAGGCTCAGTGCCGCTCTTATGTCCATCGGCGCAGTGAAGGCTGTTGAAATCGGAGACGGAAAGTCAGTCTCCGGGACGGTCGGATCGAAGAATAATGATCCATTCCGCATTACACCGGACGGGAAAGTTATTACCTCTTCCAATCATGCGGGAGGAATTCTGGGCGGAATTTCCACGGGGATGGATATCATCCTGCGCGCATCCGTCAAGCCGACGCCTTCCATTTTCCGTGAGCAGGAGACCGTGACACGGGAAGGCACAGATACTTCGCTGACTATAAAAGGGCGTCACGACCCGGTGATTGTGCCGCGCGCCGCCGTTGTCGCAGAGACGATGTGTGCCCTTACAATTCTTGATTCCATGCTGCTGAATATGAGCGCAAAAACGGAGAATATACTGAAATTCTATGGCAGAATATAAGCTTTTGAAAACGGAGGGGCAGGCAAAGCGTGCCCGCTTCACTACTGTACACGGCGTCATCGAGACGCCGGTTTTCATGAATGTCGCAACGGCAGGCGCCATCAAGGGAGGGCTCTCCGCGGAGGACCTGCGCCGCATCAATACGCAGGTCATGCTCTGCAACACCTATCATCTGCATGTGCGCCCCGGCGACGATGTGGTGGCCGCCATGGGCGGACTGCACCGGTTCACGCTCTGGGACCGGCCGATTCTCACAGACTCCGGCGGATTTCAGGTTTTCTCGCTGGCAAGTCTAAGGTCCATCAAAGAAGAGGGCGTCTCGTTCCATTCACACATCGACGGCGCAAAGCTTTTCATCGGACCGGAGGAGAGCATGCAGATTCAGTCGCATCTGGCCTCCACGATTGCGATGGCCTTTGACGAATGTCCTTCGGCGCTTGCGGAACGGGACTATGTCGAGAAATCGGTCGCGCGCACGACACGGTGGCTCGTCCGCTGCAAGAAGGAAATGGACCGCCTGAATTCACTCGAGGAAACGATCAACAAAGACCAGCTCCTGTTCGGCATCAATCAGGGTGCCATCTTTCATGATATCCGGATTGACCAGGCAAAACAGATTGCAGAGATGAATCTCGACGGATATGCACTCGGCGGACTTGCCGTCGGCGAAACCGCAGAGCAGATGTATTCCGTGATCGAGGATACAACCCCGTATCTTCCGAAGGATAAACCGACTTATCTCATGGGTGTCGGAACTCCCCAGAATATCATCGAATCCGTGTGGCGCGGCGTCGATTTCTTCGACTGTGTTTATCCGAGCCGCAACGGAAGACACGGAAATCTTTATACAGATCACGGAACTCTCCGCATCCGCAACGAGCGCTATAAGCTCGACCCCAGGCCGATCGACGAACACTGCGGCTGCCCGGTCTGCCGCGCCGGCTATTCCAGAGCCTATATCCGTCATCTGCTGAAGGCGGACGAGGCACTCGGTCTTCGGTTTGCGGTTATGCACAATCTCTGGTTCTACAATCATCTGATGCAGGAAATCCGGGATGCGCTGGACGCGGGTGAATTTGAAAGCTATCGGAAAAGAAAGCTCGAAGATCTGAGCGGCGAACCGGACTGATGCCCGGCCGTTTTATACAAAAAGCTTGTAATGTATCATATTTTTGTTGTATCATGTTTCCACATCTGACAGACATGTCAAAGGAGATAAATCTATGAATACTATGGGACTTCTTCTATCCGGGTCAGCTTCCTCGGGAACCGGGATCGGCGTTACAATCATTTACCTTGTTCTCATCATCCTTTTCTTCTATTTCTTCCTGATTCGTCCGAGCAGAAAAGAAGAGAAGAATAAAAAGGCCCTGCTATCAAGACTTGAAATCGGCGACAGTGTTCTGACCTCGTCCGGTTTTTATGGGGTTGTAATTGATATTGCCGATGATACCGTCATCGTAGAATTTGGAAACAATAAGAACTGCCGCATCCCGATGCAGAAGGAAGCCATTGTCCAGATTGAGAAGCCGGAGGATTCTGTCGAAAAACCGGCAGAAGAGACGAAGACCGCTGCGCCTTCGGACGACGACAAGAAGGACAAGAAAAAGGGATTCCTTAAGAAATAATCATCATCAAATCTGTTCATAAAGAGGGGGGAGGCTTTAAAAGGCCTCCTCTTTTCAAAAGAAAGGCATTTTATGAAACTCACGGTTGCATGTATTGCCGGAGACGGAATCGGCCCCGAAATTGTCGCCGAAGCCCGTCTCGTACTCGACACTGTTCTTGAAAAATACGGTCACACCATTGAATACAAAGATATTCTGATGGGCGGCTGCTCGATAGACCGCTACGGCGTTCCGCTCACGGATGAGACAATTGAAACGGCAAAGTCCGCGGATGCTGTTCTCATGGGTTCCATCGGCGGAAACACAACCACCTCTCCGTGGTACAAGCTTCCTCCGAATCTCCGTCCGGAAGCCGGACTTCTCGGCATCCGCAAGGCTCTCGGTCTCTATGCAAATCTCCGTCCGGCCTATCTTTTTGATGAGCTTTCCGACAGCTGCCCGCTTGCCGCAAAGAACGGACAGAAGAGAAAATTCGATCTCATCATCGTGCGCGAGCTGACAGGCGGCCTGTATTTCGGAGAGCGGCACACGGAAGAGAAGGACGGTGTTCTCACCGCCGTTGACACGGCTGTCTATAACGAAAACGAAATCCGCCGCATTGCAAAAACTGCCTTCGACATCGCAATGAAGAGAAGAAAGAAGGTCTCCTCCGTCGACAAGGCCAATGTTCTGGACACCTCGAGACTCTGGAGAAAAGTCGTTGCAGAGGTCGCCCGGGATTATCCGGAAGTAGAGCTCGAGAATGTACTCGTCGACAACTGCGCAATGCAGCTCGTAAAGGACCCGGAGCAGTTTGACGTCGTTCTCTGCGGAAACATGTTCGGCGACATCCTCTCCGATGAAGCTTCCATGATCACAGGTTCGATCGGCATGCTTGCAAGTGCTTCTCTCAACGCGACCAATTTCGGCCTGTATGAACCGAGCCACGGCTCCGCACCGGACATCGCCGGAAAGAACATTGCAAACCCGATCGCGACCATTCTCTCGGCGGCCATGATGCTCCGTTATTCCTTTGATCTTCAGAGGGAAGCAGATGCAGTGGAAAATGCAGTGAGGAAGACCCTCTCCCAGGGCTTCCGCACGCAGGATCTGATGCCAAAAGATGCCGATGAGGCTTTGAAATGCACACTTCTCACATGCACCGGCATGGGTGAGAAGATTGCCGAAAATATCGAATAATCGTTAATTTCCGGTTTTTCATCTTACATAGTTCGGACCAGAAGGGTCCGAGGAGGTAATGCACAATGATCAGTGACAGAGTAAAAGTCGGTGTACAGCAGGCACCGCACAGAAGTCTTTTCAATGCACTTGGCTTTACGGAAGAGGAAATGAAGAAGCCGCTCATCGGCATCGTGAGCTCCTACAGTGAAATCATCCCGGGCCATATGAATCTCGATAAAATCACGGAGGCAGTAAAGCTCGGAGTAGCCGAGGCCGGCGGAATGCCAGTCGTGGTTCCTGCGATTGCTGTCTGCGACGGTATCGCAATGGGACACATCGGAATGAAATATTCCCTTGTCACGAGAGATCTGATTGCCGACTCTACCGAATGCCTTGCGAAGGCACACGGTTTTGACGGTCTTGTAATGATCCCCAACTGCGACAAGAACGTTCCCGGACTCCTGATGGCTGCGGCCAGAATTAATATTCCGACAATCTTTGTCTCCGGCGGCCCGATGCTGGCCGGCCATGTGAACGGAAAGAAGAGAAGTCTTTCATCCATGTTCGAGGCGGTCGGCGCATATGACGCAGGCAAGATCAATGCGGAAGAACTTCGCAATTTCGAGGAGAATGTCTGCCCGACATGCGGTTCCTGCTCCGGCATGTACACCGCAAACTCGATGAACTGCCTCACGGAAGCCATCGGCATGGGCCTTCGCGGCAACGGAACGATTCCGGCCGTATATTCCTCCAGAATCCGTCTTGCCAAGCACGCCGGAAACCAGATCATGTACCTTGTAAAGAACCAGATTCTTCCGAGAGATATCATGACCCGTGAAGCGTTTATGAATGCTCTGACGGTCGACATGGCTCTCGGCTGCTCGACGAATACAATGCTTCATCTGCCGGCAATTGCACATGAGGCAGGCATCGAGATCAATATGGAAATCGCAAACGAGGTTTCCGCGAAGACACCGAACCTGTGCCATCTCGCACCGGCAGGCCCGACATACATGGAAGATCTGAATGAGGCAGGCGGCGTCTATGCAGTCATGAAAGAACTTGCGAAGAAGAACCTTCTCACACTGGATATTCCGACGGTCACCGGAAAGACCATGGCCGAGAACATCGAGGATGCTGTTAATCTGAATCCGGAAGTTATCCGTCCGATCGACAATCCATATATGCCGAACGGCGGCATCGCGGTTCTTAAGGGCAACCTTGCACCGGACACCGGCATTGTGAAGCGCAGCGCCGTTGTTCCTGAGATGATGGTCCATGAGGGACCGGCAAGGGTCTTCGACTGTGAGGAAGATGCGATCAAAGCGATCACCACCGGCAAAATCGTTCCGGGCGATGTTGTCGTCATCCGATACGAAGGACCGAAGGGCGGCCCGGGCATGCGGGAGATGCTCAATCCTACCTCGGCAATTGCCGGCATGGGACTGGGAAGCTCTGTTGCACTGATCACCGACGGCCGGTTCTCAGGTGCATCCAGAGGCGCGTCCATCGGACATGTCAGTCCGGAAGCTGCTGTCGGCGGTCCTATAGCACTCGTCCATGAGGGCGACATTATTTCCATCGACATCCCGAACAACAAGCTCGAGCTCAAGGTTTCCGATGAAGAACTCGCAAAGAGAAGAGCGGAGTGGAAACCGCGTGAGCCGAAGGTAACCGACGGCTATCTGAAGAGATACTGCGCACTGGTAACCAGCGGAAACCGCGGTGCTATTCTCGAGCTCCCGAAGGAATGGAAGTAATAAAAGGAATGCTGAAGAAATCCTGTGACTGCAGGATGAAGGTGGCTTATGGAACTAACTGGTGCACAGATTGTAATCCAATGCCTTCTGGAGCAGGGTGTGGACACCGTGTTCGGTTATCCGGGAGGAACGATTCTCAACGTTTACGACGAGTTATATAAAAACAGTGATAAAATACGTCACATTCTGACAAGCCACGAGCAGGGTGCCGCACATGCTGCGGACGGCTACGCGAGGGCTACCGGAAAGGTCGGTGTCTGCATGGCAACGAGCGGCCCGGGAGCCACCAACCTTGTCACCGGCATCGCAACGGCCTACATGGATTCGGTCCCGCTTGTCGCGATCACCTGCAACGTGAATCTGCCGCTTCTCGGCAAGGATACCTTCCAGGAGGTCGATATTGTCGGCATCACTATGCCGATTACCAAGCACGGCTACATCGTGAAGGATGTGACTGCGCTTGCAGACACGATCCGTACCGCGTTCGGCATCGCGCGCAGCGGCCGGCCGGGACCTGTCATCATCGATATCACAAAGGATGTGACTGCGGCGAAGTGTGAATATACACCAGAGAAGCGACGTTCCATCCGCTTATCAAACCGTTATTCCGCATCGGATATCCACGATGCGGTCGAACTGATAGAGTCCTCGAAGCGGCCGTTTCTCTATGTCGGCGGCGGAACTGTCATAGCAAATGCTTCCGATGAAGTGCGGGAGCTTCTCTCGAAAGTTGACGCACCGGTCGGAGAGACGCTGATGGCGCAGGGTGTTGTCGATCAGCACGATTCTCACTACACCGGCATGATCGGCATGCACGGCACAAAGACCTCAAATTATGGTGTCTCGCACTGTGACCTTCTCATCACCCTCGGCGCCCGCTTCTCGGACCGCGTCACCGGAAATGCAAAGAAATTCGCGGCACAGGCAAAGATACTCCAGATCGATGTCGATGCCGCGGAAATCAACAAAAATGTCAAGATCGACAAGGCTGTCATCGGAAATGTGAAGGATGTGCTCTCCCAGATCAATGAGGAGCTGACCCCGCAGACACATAAAGAGTGGATGGACGAAATCCACGCTTACGAGGCAGAACACCCGATGTTCTATGATCACAGCCGCCTCACCTGCCCGCGCATTATGGAAGTCCTCGATGAAATGACAAAGGGAGAAGCCATCATCACTACCGATGTCGGACAGCATCAGATGTGGGCAGCCCAATATTATAAATATTCAAAGCCCCGGACCTTCATTACCTCCGGAGGCCTCGGCACCATGGGCTATGGTCTGGGCGCCGCAATCGGCGCAAAGGTCGGCTGCCCCGACAAAATCGTGGCCAATATCGGCGGAGACGGCTGCTTCCGCATGAATCTCATTGAACTTGCGACGGCAAGCCGCTACAATATTCCTGTTATCGAAATCGTAATCGATAACCGCGTACTCGGTATGGTCCGCCAGTGGCAGACGCTCTTCTACGGAAAGCGCTATTCCCAGACCGTTCTCGAGGACAAGGTTGATTTCGTCAAAACCTCCGAAGGGCTGGGATGCAGAGCGTTCCGTGTCACGAATGAAGACGAACTCAGGAAGGCTCTTGCCGAGGGTCTGAAACAGGAGGGACCGGTCGTCCTTGACTGTATGATTGATCCGGACGATAAAGTTTTCCCTATGGTGTCTCCGGGTGCCTCGATCGAAGAAGCATTTGACGCAAGCGACCTTAAAGAAGAATGATCTGTATCCGAAGCGATGCAGACGAGGGGAAAATTTATGAAAAAAGTCTGTCCGGCAATTCTTGCTGCCATATTGGTTTGTGTCTGTGCGGCGCTGTTGGTTCCATTCAGGGCTTCTGCGGCGTCCGAATCCGGCATCCCGGACAATGCGGAGGAAGCAAAAACTCTTGCCAATCCTTTCACCGGATGGCCGGAGGCGGATCCCGGCAAAATTGCAAAGGTCCATATCACATATGACCTCCGGAACGGAAAGACGCAGGTCCTCGACGGAAACGGGGCAGAGCAGCTTCTTGCCCGCAACAGTGACGGTTCCCTCTACGTCGATCCGGCAACCGGAAAATATGTGCTGAACCCGTACAACATGACTGCATACATCCAGCAGCTGGCGCAGCAGGTTCCCTCCGAAACTCCTTCACAGTCCGATTTTGTGACTTCCAGCGGCAAAACGGTTCATTTCGATAACGTGACCACAGTCGGAACGACCGTTGCTGTCCAGGATGAAATGAATTATCTTGCTGCCGTTCTGATCAATGGAGCGACGGATCAGCACACGATATCCGTTAAGGATCTCACGAATCTCGGCACCAGCTATATAGAAATCGACATGGAAAATCAGACGCTGTACTGCTATCTGAATGGAAGCCTCATGATTTCCACTCCGATTGTCACCGGCAATGTGGCAGCCGGCCACAACTCTCCGCAGGGTGTGTTTACCATTCTTGCCAGGCAGCGCAACGTCACTCTGGTCGGAAAGGATTATAAATCCTTTGTAAAATACTGGTGCCCGATTGTCGGAAATTCTATTGGTATTCATGATGCATCGTGGAGAAAAAAGTTCGGAGGTACAGAATACCTCAAGAACGGTTCACACGGCTGCATCAATGTTCCGCCGGAAGTAATGCCGAATCTGTATGAATTCATTTATAAGGGCATGCCGGTCGTTGCGTTTTATTGATTCAGGTTACTATATTTTGCATCGCGCAGAACGGGAATCATAAAGAAAGGCTGCGCATGGATATGCGGTCCATTTCTGCTGATGCCTGAATCGCAGATCCAGGCTTCCATTCTGCGCCGCGCATAATGAGGAGGTATCTATGAGTCGCGTTTATAACTTTTCTGCAGGTCCGGCCATGCTGCCGGAAGAGGTCCTGAAAACTGCCGCAGCTGAAATGCTGGATTATCATGGATCCGGTCAGTCCGTGATGGAAATGAGTCATCGAAGTTCTCTGTTTCAGGGCATCATCGATCAGGCAGAAGCCGATATCCGCGAACTGATGGGTATCCCGGATAATTATGAAGTACTGTTCCTGCAGGGCGGCGCTTCTCAGCAGTTTGCCATGATTCCCATGAATATCATGAAGAATGGGAAAGCAGCCTACATCATCACCGGCAACTGGGCAAGAAAAGCATATCAGGAAGCACAGAAATACGGCGAGGCAATTGCCGCAGCCTCCTCCGAAGACAAGAATTTCACCTATATTCCCGACTGCAGTGATCTTCCGATTCCGGAAGATGCTGACTATGTCTACATCTGCCAGAACAATACTATTTACGGAACGGTTTATCACAAGCTCCCCAATACCAAGGGACACACTCTAGTAGCCGATGTCTCTTCCTGCTTCCTTTCGGAACCGGTCAATGTAAATGACTACGGAATCATTTACGGCGGAGTCCAGAAAAATGTAGGTCCTGCCGGAATGGTCATCTCGATCATCCGCAAGGATCTCATTCCTGAGGAACCGGCAGTCGCGAATACACCCACGATGCTTCGTTTCAAGACGCATGCGGATGCTCATTCTCTTTACAATACACCGCCGTGCTATACGATCTATATCTGCGGTCTCGTCTTCAAGTGGCTCAAGGAGATGGGCGGCCTTTCCGTCATGAAAGAGCGCAACGAAAAGAAGGCAAAGCTGCTGTATGATTTCCTCGATCAGTCCAAACTCTTCCATGGCACCGTCGTTCCGGCAGACCGTTCGCTTATGAACGTTCCATTTGTCACCGGAGACAAGGAGATGGACGCTAAGTTCGTCAAAGAAGCCGCAGACAACGGTCTTGTAAATCTGAAGGGTCACAGAACTGTCGGCGGTATGAGAGCCTCCATCTACAATGCAATGCCTTACGAGGGTGTTGAAAAACTCGTTGAATTCATGGATGACTTCGAGAAGAACAATCGCTGACCATTTCTTACCGGACCATCATGAGGAGGAAAAAGAATCGTGTTCAAGTATGCCTGCCTTAACAACATAGCCCAGACCGGCCTTGCGCGTTTTACCGCTGATTTTGAGCAAACTGAAACAATCGATGAGGCAAACGGACTTCTCGTCCGCAGTGCCAAGCTTCATGACATGGAGTTCTCCGACAATCTGTATGCCATTGCCCGTGCAGGAGCCGGTGTCAACAATATTCCGCTCGACCGCTGCGCGGAAAAGGGTATTGTCGTCTTCAATACTCCCGGTGCCAATGCAAATGCAGTCAAGGAACTGGTCATCTGCGGCATGCTCCTCGCATCGCGCGATGTCGTCGAGGGTGTTGACTGGGTCCGCTCCAATTGGAACAATCCGGACATTGCCGCCTATGTTGAGAAGGAGAAGAAGCAGTTCGCCGGAACCGAAATCGAGGGCAAGAAACTCGGAATCATCGGCCTCGGAGCCATCGGTGTCCGGGTTGCGAATGCTGCCGTCTATCTCGGAATGGATGTCTACGGCTATGATCCGTATGTCGGCATCGATAATGCCTGGCATCTTTCCCGCAAGGTCACACATGTGACGGATATCAATGAAATCTACAAGAACTGCGACATCATCACCATCCACGTTCCTGCAATGGATTCCACTAAGGGATATATCAGCAAAGAAGCCATTGACATGATGAAGGACGGCGTCATCGTTCTCAATATGGCGCGCGATGTACTCGTCGATGAGAAGGCCATGATCGCGGCAATTGATGCCGGCAAGGTCCGCCGCTATGTATCCGATTTCCCGAATCCTACAGTAGCCGGCCACCGCGGATGCATCACAACTCCGCATCTTGGCGCGTCCACGGAGGAATCCGAGACAAACTGCGCGAAAATGGCCGTCGATGAAATGATGGATTACCTAGGGAACGGCAGCATCGTCCACAGTGTCAATTATCCGGACTGCCCGCTCGGACCGTGCGAGCACGTAGGCCGTGTCGCGATCTTCCATCGGAACGCGACCAATATGATCAGCCGCTTCACCCAGATCATGGGCGGTGCCGGCATGAACATTGCTGAAATGACAAACAAGTCGAAGAAGGATATTGCTTACTCCGTATTCGATCTCGACTCCCCTGTCAGTGCGGAAGTCGTGGAAAAGCTCGCCGCAATCGATGGAGTCTTCCGCGTCCGCGTAATAAAATAAGACGATATTTTTATCCGGCTGCACACAGCGGGTCCCTTAAGGGAAAGACCCTCATGCGGTGCAGCCGTTTTTTATACTACTGAAGAGAGGATAACCGATATCATGGCAGACGTTTTACCATTTGCAGCATTTCGTCCGGCTTCAGGACTTGAAAGCAGGATAGCAGCACTCCCCTACGATGTGTTCCGTTCCGAGGAGGCACGAGAAGAAGTGCGGAAAAACCCGGAATCTTTTCTTGCCATCGACCGCGCAGAGACCATGCTTCCCGACGGCACGGCATTTGATGATCCGAAAGTATATGTGAAGGCAAGAGCGCTGCTCGAAGAGAAGGTCCGCAGCGGAAAATTCGTACAGGATGAAAAACCCTGCTACTATGTTTATTCCCAGACCTGGAACGGCCGCACCCAGACCGGAATCACGGCGCTCTGCTTCATCGACGATTATGTAAACGGCGTCATCCGCAAGCACGAGAATACCCGTGAGGATAAGGAACAGGACCGCATCCGCCATGTCGATACCTGCAACGCGCAAACAGGACCTATTTTCCTTGCATACCGGAGCAATCCGGAAATTGCGAGCATCGTGACATCTGTGATGACAAAACCGCCCGTCTGCGACTTTATCTCATCCGGTGATGTAAGAAACAGAGTTTTCATCATCGACGATGAAAAGGATATTGCCGTCATCCGGGATGCCTTCCGGCAAATCAGCTCGGTCTATATTGCAGACGGCCATCACCGCTGCGCATCGGCCGTAAAGGTCGGCCTTCAGAGAAGAGAAGAGCGCAGGGAGGGAAAGAACTCCCATCCTGCACCCCTCGGACATGCATCTCTTCCTGAAACCGCACTGAAGGCAGGTGCCTTTGAATCAGATTATTTTCTCTCCGTCCTCTTTCCGGAAGATGAGCTTGAGATCCTCGACTATAACCGTGTTCTTAAGACACTCGGGGACAATACCGCAGAAGAGATCCTGACAAAAATCGCCAAAGCAGGTTTTGCCGTCGGGGAGGAAAGTTCCGATGTCACAAAACCCACGGAAAAGGGAGAATTCGGACTTTATCTCGGCGGGAAATGGAGACTGCTCACGGCCGGACCGGAAATTCGAAGCAGCGATCCTGTGGACGGACTCGATGTCTCCATTCTGCAAAATCACGTCCTCGGACCGATCTTTGGAATCGGGGATCCGAGAACCGACCCGAAAATTGACTTTGTCGGCGGCATCCGCGGCCCTGAGGAACTCGTCCGCCGGTGTTCTCTTGACGGGAAGGCCGCATTTCTGATGCACCCCACATCCATACAGGAGCTTTTCGCAGTCGCAGATGCCGGACGTCTCATGCCGCCGAAATCGACCTGGTTTGAGCCGAAACTGCTCAGCGGGCTCTTTATTCACGCGCTGTGACCCTGAATTGATATATAATTAACCTGATTTTTCAAAAATAGCGGAACCGGGAACGAAGATTCAGAAGATATCCGGACCCTGAATGAGCTGCACAGTCTGCTGCGCAACTGCCGTAAAGGGGCCGGCGAAATCCATAATGAGGCGGGAGGCTGCGATGAACAAGAAACTCTACAAGATGATGAACTGGCCGGAAATTGAATCGGTGATTTATTCGGACGGGGACCGTCCGGACAGCCTGCTCGGCGCACACGATACTGCGGCCGGCATTCTGATTCAGGCATTTTTCCCGGATGTCGCACAAGTCACGGTTGTCCTGGAGAAGCAGGACGGAAATGACCAGGAGGGCGCAAAGGCCAGAATTACGATGGAACTGGCGGACGACGACGGCTTTTATGCCTGCCTTGTCCCCGGGAAAAAGGCAGATGAGCTCCGGTATCATTATGAGATTACAGCAAATGACGGATCCGTCAAAACGGTTCAGGACAGCTACCGTTTTCCGTCCTACTACCGCGAGGAGGATGAGAAGTCCTTCTCCCTCGGCGTCCACTACGAAATTTATGAGCGTCTCGGCGCTCATCCCATGAAATATGAAGGTGTCGAGGGCACCTGGTTCGCAACACTCGCACCGGACGCGGCCCGTGTCTCGGTCGTGGGCGATTTCAACGGCTGGAACGGAAGAGCACATCAGATGAGCCGTTTTGAGGATACGAACATATTCGGCATCTTCATTCCGGGTGTCGGAGCGGGAGCATCCTATCAGTTTGAGATCAAGGCAAGATCCGGCCATACAGTCCGCAGAAGCGATCCGTTCGCATTTGAGGTCCTGGAAGGAACCGCCTGCGAATCCGTCGTCGCTTCTCCCGAGGCTTATACATGGCGCGGTAAGAAACCCGTCATCAAAAAAACTACGGACGAGGGACATGAACTTCCTCTTTCCGTGTATGAGTTTGATCCTGCGTCCTTCGGCACATTCAGGAAAGCCGCCGAAATCCTTCCGAAATATGTCACAGAAATGGGTTTTAACGCTGTAACGTTCCGCCCGTCAGGAGAAGAGGCGAATTCCCTCTATGCACCTGACAGCCGTTTTGGAAAACCCACGGATCTGTGCCGCCTTGTGGATGCCTTCCACAAGGCTGGAATCCTCGTTTTCTTCAAATGGAATCCGGTCTCGTTTGCTAAGGTTCGTGACGGGCTTTCGTATTACGACATGAAGACGCTGTTTGAATACGAGGATCCGCTGAAAAGAGATACCGCGGATGAGAAGAGAAGCTATTTCGATCTCGCGGACAAAAGGATTTCCGATTATCTGATTGCGAATGCGATGTTCCTTGCAAAGGTCTATCGGGCAGACGGCCTTGTCACGGATGACATTGCGCAGATGCTATATCTGGATTACGGCAAGACCGATGTCCAGCATGCCGTCAATATGTACGGCGGGACAGAGAATCTCGAAGCAGTTGAATTCCTTCACCACCTTAATTCGATTCTTCACAAGACGGTTCCGGAGTTCATCACAATAGCAAAAGAGACCGCCAGATGGCCGGGCGTCACCGGAGGACCGGATGACAATCATCTGGGATTTGATTACAAGCTGCACACAGCCTATCGCGATGCACTCGTCGAATATATGAATACAGACCCTCTGTTCCGTCAGGGCCGCCACGAACTTCTGCTCGAAGACATGGTCTACCAGTACACCGAGCGGTTCATGCTTCCGTTCCTCTCGAAAGACTGCGGGCCTGCCGCGGCTTCGATACTCTCGAGAATGCCGGGAGCCAGTGAGGATGAAAAGAAGGCTGAACTGCGCCTTCTGCTCTCTACCATCATGGTACATCCGGGTGCAAGAATTCTGAATCTCGGCGAGACGGCCGCGGATACGGAGATAACCGGTATGCGGGCTATGGTTTCCGCGCTCAATGCGCTCTATAAGCAAAATCCCGCATTCTATGAGAATGACAGCCATCCGGACGGATTCGAGTGGATCCGGCAGATGGCAAATGAACAGAATGTTCTCTGCTTCCTTCGCAAAGGATCCCATCCGGCTGACTTTGTACTGGTGCTCATCAATTATTCGGGAACCGGCTGGAAGACGAGAGTAGGCGTTCCCTATGCCGGGAAATACAAGAAGATCTTCTCAAGCAGCGCGGCCGCGTTCGGCGGAAAGGACGGCGGAACCGATGAGCCGGTCACAGCGGAATCGGTTGAGGCGGATGGAAGAAGTCACAGCTGCGAATTTGAGATCGGCCCCAACAGCCTTTCCATCTATTCCTATGAAAACTGAAAGAGCAGAAACAGCCGTCAAAACTGCATAAAAGCCGCAGTTTTGGCGGCCTGAACGACAGAAGATAAGCAGCAGACCAAACATGGAGAGCAGTCTTCCATGCTGCTGCCGCATATTTCCGCACTGAAATTTTCATCTTGCAATAGAATGGCAAAGTTCTTATAATATAACAGTCGCCTGGCGGAAAAACAGGCGGCTGAATGCTGGAATAGCGCAGTTGGTAGCGCAACTGATTCGTAATCAGTAGGTCGAGGGTTCAAGTCCCTTTTCCAGCTCTGCAATATTCGTCCGGGCTCCACTCCGGACCGTAAGGACGCAGCTGATATTCTTGTAAGGAAGAATCGGCTGCGTTTTTGTAATCCGGAAGTAAGCTCCGATATAGAATCCTTTCAGGCGTTTCCGGGCGTATCTGCAGCAGCCCCGGAAATTATCAGGCAATCATTTTTGGTCATCAAAGGAGGGCAAATGGCACAGCTTTGGGGCGGAAGATTTACGAAACCGACAGACAAACTTGTGAATGAATTCAATGCATCCATCCGTTTTGACCGCCGTCTCTACAAAGAGGACATCACCGGAAGCATTGCACATGCCACCATGCTCGGCAGGCAGGGAATCATCACAGAAAAGGAATGCAGGCAGATTGTCGACGGCCTGCGCGGCATCCTCCGGGATATTGAGAACGGCACTCTGGAGATCACGGATGACTATGAGGACATCCACAGCTTCGTCGAGGCCAATCTCATCGACCGCATCGGAGATGCCGGGAAGAAGCTGCACACCGGTCGGAGCCGCAATGATCAGGTGGCCCTTGACATGCGCATGTATATCCGTGGTGAATGCGATGCCGTGAATGCCGAGCTGAAGAAGTTTCTTTGTACCCTTCTTGATATTATGAAGGACAACACGGAGACCTATATGCCGGGGTTTACGCACCTTCAGAAAGCACAGCCCACGACGCTTGCCCACTATATGGGGGCCTATTTTGAAATGTTCCGCCGGGACCGCAGCCGCATCGCTGACTGCAGGAAACGGCTCAACGAATGCCCGCTCGGAGCCGGTGCTCTTGCAGGCACCACGTATCCTCTCGACCGCGAATACACTGCAAAGCTTCTGAGTTTTGACTGCCCGACCCGCAACAGCATGGATTCCGTCTCGGACCGCGATTATCTCATCGAATTTCTCTCGGATCTTTCGCTCGTTATGATGCACCTCTCGAGGCTCAGTGAAGAGATCATTCTCTGGAATTCGAATGAATATCAGTTCGTCGAGATCGACGACGGTTTTTCGACGGGAAGCAGCATCATGCCGCAGAAGAAGAACCCGGATATCGCCGAGCTCGTCCGCGGCAAGACAGGACGCGTGTATGGACACCTCTTCGGGCTTCTCACGACAATGAAGGGAATTCCGCTTGCATATGACAAGGATATGCAGGAAGATAAAGAGGCGGCGTTCGACGCGATCGACACCGCTGTGAACTGCATAATCCTCACAAACGGCATGATAAAGACCATTACATTCAACAAGGATGTGATGAGAAAGAGTGCAGTCCGCGGATTCACGAATGCAACCGACGCCGCGGATTATCTCGTGAGCAAGGGTGTTCCTTTCCGCGATGCGCATGGAATCATCGGAAAGCTTGTGCTCTACTGCATTCAGAACAACAAATCCATCGATGACTGCTCGATCGAAGAACTGAAGGCAGTCCATCCGGCATTTGACACGGATGTCTACGATGCAATATCGCTGAAGACCTGCGTGAACAAACGTCTCACAGCGGGTGCACCCGGACCGGATGCGATCCGCCGTGAAATCGCAGAGTGCGAAAGTTATCTCGCATAAACAGCCGCAGAAATCCCATGCGGCGAGGAGGAAAATAGTATGGCTGGCAAATTGAGAGTTGCTGTTCTTGGCGGTACCGGCATGGTCGGTCAGCGGTTTATATCCCTGCTGGCGGATCATCCGTGGTTTGAGGTGACGGAGATCGCGGCAAGCCCGCGTTCCGCCGGAAAAACCTATGAGGAAGCAGTTAAGGACCGCTGGAAACTCGGCGAACTTCCGATCCCGGAAAAGGTGAAGAATATCGTCGTCAAGAGTGTCGACGATGTGGAAAACGTCACAAAGGATGTCGATTTCTGCTTCAGTGCTCTCAACATGCCAAAGGATGAAATCAAGGCTCTCGAGGAGACATACGCAAAAACGGAAACCCCCGTCGTCTCCAATAACAGCGCGCACCGCTGGACACCGGATGTCCCTATGGTTATTCCGGAGATCAACCCCGAGGCAACGGAGGTCATCCGTTATCAGAGAAAGCGCCTCGGTACAGAGCGCGGTTTTATCGCTGTCAAGCCGAACTGCTCGATTCAGAGCTATACACCGGCACTTGCCGCATGGAAGGAATTTGTGCCGACCAAAGTTGTTGTGACAACGTACCAGGCAATTTCCGGTGCCGGCAAGACCTTCCGGGAGTGGCCGGAGATGGAGGGCAACATCATCCCGTATATCAGCGGTGAAGAGGAGAAATCCGAAAGGGAGCCGCTCCGTATCTTCGGAAGCATAAAGAACGGCGCGATCGTTCCGGCTGATTCTCCGATCATCACGAGTCAGTGCATCCGCGTTCCTGTTCTCTACGGTCACACGGCCGCTGTCTTCATCGACTTTGACGCCAAGCCGTCGAAGGATGAGCTGATTGCAAAGCTCCGCAATTTCCGCGGTATTCCGCAGCAGCTTGGCCTTCCGAGTGCACCGGAGCACTTCATCCAGTATCTTGAGGATGATGACCGTCCGCAGGTACGCCTCGACGTCAACTTCGGCCGCGGCATGGGTGTTTCGATCGGACGTCTGCGCGAGGATTCGATCTTTGACTGGAAGTTCGTCGGTCTTTCCCACAATACCATCCGCGGAGCCGCGGGCGGCGGTGTGGAACTTGCAGAACTTCTGAAGGTTCAGAATTACATTCTGGCAAAATAATCTTTCAAGTCTGATTCATATGGGGCCGCAGGCAGACAGGCTTTTTAGAAACCTGTTCTCCGCGGCCCCTGTTTTATCTGACCTCTATATAAATTTCATGGGAAAACAAGTTTTCATTGCAGAAAAACCGAGTGTCGCGCGTCAGTTTGCGGATGCACTGGATATGAATTTCCGGAAGGGAGACGGATGTCTCGTCGCCGGCGACACGATCGTAACCTGGTGCGTAGGCCACCTCATCACGATGTGCTATCCGGACGCGTATGACGAAAAATACAAGAAATGGTCGATGGACACCATTCCATTCATCCCGGACACCTACAAATACGAGGTGATCGAATCCTCGAAGAAACAGTTCGGGATCGTAAAACGGATCCTCACCGACAAGGATGTCGACACGATTTATATCTGCACGGATTCGGGACGGGAAGGAGAGTATATCTACCGACTCGTCGCCCAGGAGGCAAAAGTAAAAGGCAAACGGCAGCTTAGGGTCTGGATTGATTCGCAGACGAAGGAAGAGATCCTGCGCGGCATCCGCGATGCTAAGGACGATTCGGAATACGACAGCCTTGGATCCGCCGCCTACCTGAGAGCGAAAGAAGACTACCTCATGGGCATCAACTTCTCGAGGGCCCTCACGCTCCGCTACGGATATACCCTGCGCACCTTTCTGAATGCCGACCGCTGCGTCATTGCTGTCGGCCGCGTCATGACCTGCGTTCTCGGCATGGTCGTGCGCAGAGAGCGTGAGATCCGTTCCTTTGTGAAGACTCCGTTCTACCGCGTGTCCGTAAATCTCTCTGTACCGGAGCCGGCTCTGCCCGGCAGTTCCCGTCTTCCTTCCGCCGGGAAAGCTGTTTTCCGGGCAGACTGGCACCTCTCGGAGAGCTCGGTTTTTTCGAATCCGACAAAGCTTTACCGCGACACGGGTTTCCTGCGGGAAGAGGATGCGCGCGTCCTGATTGAATATCTGAAAACCGGAAGAAAGGAAACGCAGGAGAGCCCCGAAGACGCGGCCAATGGACCGGGCTTTGACGGTGTGACAGGTTCCGGCGGTGCTGCGGGTTCTGCCGGCAGAGCCGATGCAGCGGGTGACGGAACCGTTGAGATTTCTCCCCTTCCGGATGGCGCTTTGCAGGATGCTGCGGGCATTCCCAAAGTTGATTCCGTAACCCGGAAAAAAGAGAACCGGAGGCCTCCGCTTCTTTATAACCTCGCCGAACTGCAGAATGACTGCTCAAGGTTTTTTAAAATCAGCCCGGATGAGACGCTGAACGCGGCGCAGGAGCTCTACGAGAAGAAGCTCACCACCTATCCCAGAACAGATGCCCGCGTTCTCTCGAGCGCGGTTGCAAAGGAGATCACCAAAAATCTCAACGGCCTTTTCCGCCTCCCGATGTACCGCGGCTATATCCGCGAAATTGCGGAGATGGGAACCGCACAGCGGATCGGAAAAACCCGGTATACCGATGACAAGGCCATCACGGACCACTATGCCATCATTCCGACGGGGGAGGGCCTTTCGGCTCTGAACTCGTGTTCACGGACGGTCGCGAACGTCTACGAGCTCATCGTGCGCAGGTTTCTGTCAATCTTTTATCCTCCGGCTGTATTTGATAAAATATCCATGCAGGTTCGCATCCGGACGGAACTTTTCTCCGCTTCCGTCAAAACCTGCACGGACGAAGGCTATCAGAAGGTTCTCGATTATTCCTTCTTCCGGAAAAAAGAATCCGGCGGACCGGACGGCGGAGAACAGAGCAGCCGGGCGGAGGACGCGGGCACCCTTAAAGACGATAAGAACCGGCCCTCTTCCGATCCCTCCGGCGACGGTGGTGAGGAAGAGGAGAGCGTTGACGTCTCTCTCTCAAAGGTCTTTGAAGGCCTGAAGAAGGGCGCCGTACTCCGCACAGAAAAATATCTCATCCGGCCCGGCGAAACAAAACCGCCGGCGAGATATAATTCCGGAAGCATGATTCTCGCTATGGAAAACGCCGGTCAGCTCATCGAAGACGAAGAGCTTCGCGAACAGATCCGCGGAAACGGAATCGGCACCTCGGCGACCAGAGCCGAAATTCTCAAGAAGCTGGAAACAAACCGCTACATCTATCTTGCAAAGAAAACACAGATCATTCAGCCGACGCAGCTCGGAGAAATGATCTTCGATACAGTATCGTGTTCGTTAAAACCGCTTCTGGAGCCAAAACTTACGGCGAGCTGGGAAAAAGGCCTGGCCGGTGTCGCGGAGGGTTCCGTCTCTGAGGATGAATATATGACGAAGCTGAAGGATTTCGTCATCAGGAGAACCGATCATGTAAAGGAAACGGATTATCGAAGGGAGCTGGAGCAGCAGTTCCGCTATATTTCCCGGTTCTATCCGGAGAAGAGCCGCGCAAGCTCCTGGAATCAGAATTTCCGTTCATCGGGCAGGACTCATACACGAGCCCGGAAGGAGAAAAATGGCAATTAAAGATTATACCTGTGAATCCCTGTTTGACATGGAAGAGAGCATCGCCGCTCCTCTTTTTGACGGTGTTGAATATCCATGGGAAATTCTGGGAAAGATCGAAGAATTCATCATACGGCTGGGCGAGACACTGCCGAAAGACAGGTTTGAAAAGCGCGGCGAAAATATCTGGATTGCAAAAAGTGCTCACATTTTTGACAGTGCCTATATCAAGGGCCCGTGCATCATCGATGAGGATGCGGAGTTAAGACAGTGTGCCTTCATCCGCGGCAAGGCAATCGTGGGAAAGGGATGCGTAGTCGGAAACTCCTGTGAGCTCAAGAACGTCGTGCTCTTCAACAAGTGCGAGGTGCCTCACTTTAATTATGTCGGTGACAGCGTCCTCGGCTTCCACGCACATATGGGCGCCGGCGCAATCACTTCGAATATCAAGAGCGACCGTACCAATGTCGTGATTCACGACGGAGACGAAGAACTGGCGACGGGACTGCGAAAGATGGGTGCGATGCTTGGCGACTACGTAGAAGTCGGCTGCAACTCGGTTCTCAACCCCGGCACCGTCATCGGCCGCCATTCCAATATTTATCCGCTCTCCATGGTCCGCGGATGTGTTCCGGCGGATCATATCTACAAGAACAAGTCTGAAGTAGTCATGAAGGTGGACCGCTGATGCCAGCAAGTGAAGATTTCGCTGTCGTGAATCTGCTCTGGCAGCTTCTGAACAGCAGAACCGGCGAACTTGGCCGTGTCGATTTTAAACCGCAGAAACCAGCATTTGACGATACATTTCCGATTCGTCAGGCTCTTCCGAGGTCGACGCCCGAGAGACAGGGTGTCGACTCAATGCATATCGCCAATTTTGTCGATGCATTGGGAAGAGAGAAGTCCGTCCATATACATCAGGTTATGGTGCTCCGCCACGGTCATATCATCTATGAAGGCGGCTATGATCCATACAAGGCCGGCGTCTGGCATGTAACCTATTCTCTCTGCAAAAGCATCACGAATATGGCAGTCGGACTCCTGATTGATGACGGAAAGCTGTCCCTTACTGATCACCTGACCGACATTCTTTCCGATGAGTGGAGCCAGGCGCATCCGCCGCTTCTTTCCATCATGCGCTACCACGAAATCACAATACGGCACCTTCTCACCATGTCGACCGGTGTCGCATTCAATGAGGCCGGCGCTGTCTCGGGCAATGACTGGGTGCACAATTATCTCGACTCCGGCGTGAAATTCAAGCCCGGAACGAAATTCGAATACAACAGCATGAACAGCTTCATGCTGTCTGCTGTTGTTTCGAAAATCACGCATATGTCGATGTTTGAGTTTCTGAAGGAGAGGCTGTTCAAACCTCTCGGCATCGACAAAGTCTTCTGGGAGGCAAGCCCGCTCGGCATCACAAAGGGCGGCTGGGGACTTTTCCTGACGCAGGAGGATGCGGCAAAGCTCGGTCTTCTCTACATGCATGACGGCATGTACAGGGGAAAACAGATTATCTCTAAGGGGTGGGTCCGCGAATCCACGAAAAAACAGATTGATACCGGAGACGGAGGTGCCGGATACGGATATCACATCTGGGTCGACAGCCGTCCGGACAGCTTCATCTTCAACGGCATGCTGGGACAGGACATGCACTGCTACCGGGACATTGACATGATTGTCATCACCAATGCCGGAAACCAGGAAGTTTTTTCGAGCGGCGTCATGACCTCGATCGTGCACCGTTATTTCAACCTGCCCTATAAGCCTTCGGATCAGGCGCTCTCCGACGACAAGAGACATTTCCGCCATCTTCTTTTCGTGAAGAAGGAGTGGGAAGGGGATGCACCGCAGCGCCCGGTCATCGTCCGGGGAGGCTGGAGACGGCCGGCTGCTCTGAATACCGGTGCTTCCAGTATCCAGACTCTGCTCCATAAGGTGAACGGAAAGACCTATCACATGAACGAGAACGGAGTGGGACTTTTTCCTCTGATCATGCAGGTCGTTCACAACAATTACACCTGGGGAATTTCAGACCTCACCTTCCGCTATGAGAAAGGGATTCTCAATCTCGAATTTCAGGAGGGAAAGCAGCTCCACGTCCTGCCTGTGGGCTTTGGAAAGGGCAGACACACGACCATCGATATGAACGGTGAGAAATACATTGTCGGGACGAAGGGGCGTTTTGCATTTAATGAGGACGGTCTTCCGGTGCTCGCACTGGAGATCGCATTTATCGAAGAAGCCACTGCACGCACTCTGAAAATTGTCTTCCGCGACCCTGACAATATCGAGCTGCACTGGAGCGAATCGCCCGGCGATGTCATCATTACGAACACCGTGGAACAAATAACGCTCGGAAGCGGCAATGCCGGTTTTCTGACAAAACAGCTGATGAAGAACGTTACGCCGGCGTTCATCTCGAGAACCATGCAGGCGACTGTGCAGCCTGTCGTCGAGGCGAAGGTGGGAGAACTGCCGAAAAAGACCGAAGCCGAGATTGACTATGATTCGGACAGCGAGCTCGGCGACTGACCGGCCCTTTCCCTTAAAAGGCCTGTCCGGCATGCGAGGACAGAACAATCCGGCGAAACCCGATCGACAAGAAAAGTACAGGTTCTTGATCATTATGGGAGGTAAATCTTGGATCAGGGTACCATTGTTTTTCTTTTGATAATCGCAGCGATTCTTCTTCTTTTCTTTCTTTCCGGGAAAAATCAGGAGAAAAAAGCGGCAGCCGATTACCGCCGCAAATTGAAAGAACAGTTCGGAAAGGCACCTCTCAGCAAGTGCCCGGAAGAACAGCGGGCGCATCTTTCCGGCTATTTCCGCAAGCATCCGGCAGAAAACCAGATTGATGGCATCACCTGGTCGGATCTTGAGCTTGACAGAATATACGACCGGATTAATTACACACAGAGCGCAGAGGGGGAAGAATATCTTTACTGGCTCCTCAGGACACCGGCGGAGGGAGAAGACAGTCTTTCTCTCTCGGAGCCGCAGATCAGCGCGATGCAGGAAAATGAAGAGTACCGTATCCGTCTGGAGACGGAACTGCACCGGTCCGCACAGCGCGGGAAATATTCTCTTTACGATTATATTGACGCGATCGACGAAGTCAAAAGAAGAAGTGTATTTTCCAATCTCTACGCGATCCTGCTGCTTGCTCTGTCGGTCCTGCTTTTCTTTGTGAGCGTACCGGGAGCCGTCGTCGCTCTTTTCGCGGTTCTTTCCTTCAATATTCTCACATACTATCGGGAGAGAGCCGGAATCGATCCCTATTTTGAATCGATGAAAATGATCGTGCGCCTTTCGAACAGCGCAGGCAGGGTCGGAAGCCTGAAAGCGTCCGGCGAGGATGTGTTCGCGGAGGAGAAAAAGGAGATCCTTGGGATCACGCACGAGCTCTCAGGACTGAACAGAACCTCTTTTCTTCTTTCTTCCGGCAGCAGCGGAAATCCGGCCGATATATTCCTTGATTATCTCCGGATTCTCCTGCACCTTGACCTGATCGGATTTTATTCGATGCTTGCGTCCATCTCCGAACGCAAGGCCGAAATCGACCGGCTCATAACCTTGATGGGAAAGATCGATGCTACTATTTCTGTTTCCCTGTTCCGCGCCTCTCTTCCCTGGTGGACGGCGCCCGTTTTCCTTCACCCGTCCCGCATGGACGGCACGTCCGGGGAAAAAGACGCCGTGCTTTTTGAGGCAGCAGATCTTTATCACCCGCTTCTCATGAATCCGGTGCCGAATTCCATAGCAACCGACGGCTATGTGCTGGTTACCGGCTCGAATGCAAGCGGAAAATCGACGTTTCTCAAGGCTTCGGCTCTGTGTGCCCTGCTTTCCCAGACAATCCGCACTGCGCCCGCCAGGGAGTACCGGGGATGTTTCTTCCGCATCTATACGAGCATGGCGCTGCGCGATGACCTGTCGGAAGGAGAGAGCTATTTCATTGTGGAAATCCGCTCTCTCAAGCGGATTCTTGACGCTGCAGCAAGGACCCGGGACCCGGACCGTCCGGTTCTCTGCTTCATCGACGAGGTACTGCGCGGCACCAATACCGTTGAGCGCATCGCAGCATCCTCCGAGATTCTCGATAGCTTCCGCCTCCGCGGCATACTTGCATTTGCAGCGACACATGATATCGAACTCACGTCACTTCTCGAGAAGAGTTATGCCAATTATCACTTTGACGAGACGATTGAGAACGGCGATATCCGCTTCAATTACCGTCTGCAGAAAGGGAAGGCATCTTCGCGGAATGCTATCCGGCTCCTTTCCATGATCGGATACGATGAGGACATAACAAAGAAGGCAGAAGAGAGGGCAACCCGTTTCGCCAAAACCGGTGAGTGGACGTAAGTCTCTGGATTCAAATTTCCGGAAACACCTGACTTTTACCTGCACAGTAAATACACATATTCGTTGACAACAGAGGTGAGTTTTAGCGCTTTGGATACAAAACCGCATGTGACAATCTATACGGACGGTGCTGCAAGGGGCAACCCGAACGGCCCCGGCGGATACGGCGTGATTCTTCAGTACAAAGACGCCGGCGGAACCCTTCATGAAAAAGAGTTTTCAGAGGGTTTTAACGTTACCAGCAACAACCGGATGGAACTTTTGGCCGCCATCGTGGGTCTCGAGGCTTTAAACAGGCCGTGCACCGTCGATCTTTATTCCGACTCGCAGTACCTCATCAAGGCATTCAACGAACACTGGATCGAAAATTGGATCCGCCGCGGATGGAAAACGAGCACAAAGGAGCCGGTGAAGAATCAGGATTTGTGGGAGCGGCTTCTGAAAGCAAAAGAGTCCCATGATGTGACGTTTCACTGGGTCAAGGGTCACGACGGGCACCCGGAGAATGAGCGCTGCGACGCCCTCGCGACAAGTGCAGCGGACAGAATGAAGGAGAAGAAGAATGGCTGAAGAAGAGAAGGCACATATCCGCATCAAATATTTCAGCAGGGAAATTGAACATCTGACCGCCATCGAGGGCAAAAAGTCCGACTGGATCGACCTTCGCTGCGCGGAAAATGTCACGCTGAAAAAGGGAGAGTCCCGTTATGTGCGCCTCGGCGTCGGAATGATTCTGCCGGAAGGGTACGAGGCGCATGTCGTGCCGCGGAGCAGCACATTCAAAAATTTCGGCATCATTCAGACAAACCATATGGGCGTCATCGATCACGCCTACTGCGGCGACAACGATGAGTGGAAATATCCCGTTCTCGCCGTTCGGGATACCGAGCTTCATGTAAATGACCGCATCTGCCAGTTCCGCATCGAGAAGGTTCAGCCGCAGATCGAGTTTGAAGAAGTAGATCACCTGATGGACGAAGACCGCGGCGGATTCGGTTCAACCGGCCGGAAATGAACTTGCGCGAACGGCAGGTCAAAGATATACTGGTGTGGCGCGAATGCGCCGCAGTCAAAACGCCTCAAAGAAGGCAGGCTGCCTGAAGAAACGGCGGATCCGGCATTGGTTTTGACGGTGTAAAGACAAGCCGCCGGACACTACAAAAGAGGGGAATATGGCACAAGTAAAAGTAAGAACAAGATACGCACCGAGCCCGACGGGCAAGATGCATGTAGGAAACCTGAGAACCGCACTTTACGCATATCTTATCGCAAAGCATGAGGGCGGAGATTTCATTCTGCGGATCGAGGACACCGATCAGGAACGCTATGTCGAGGGAGCAACCGACATTATCTATCACACGCTCGCGGAGACAGGTCTTCGCTACGACGAGGGCCCGGACAGGGACGGCGGTGTAGGACCGTATGTTCAGAGCGAGCGCTGCAAGGCCGGCCTTTACATGAAGTATGCAAAGATGCTTATCGACAAGGGCGAGGCATATTACTGCTTCTGCACACCCGAGCGTCTTGCTTCACTGAAGAAGGTCATCGACGAAAAGGAAATTTCTGTTTATGACAAGCACTGTCTCCATCTTTCCAAGGAAGAGGTGCAGCGCAATCTCGAATCAGGAATGCCGTATGTCATCCGCCAGAACAATCCGACAACGGGTACAACCACATTCCACGATGAGATTTACGGCGATGTCACGGTCAGCAATGAAGAGCTCGATGACATGATTCTCATCAAGTCAGACGGATATCCGACCTACAATTTTGCAAACGTGGTCGACGATCATCTGATGGGAATCACCCATGTCGTACGCGGCAATGAATATATTTCTTCCACGCCGAAGTACAACCGTCTGTATGAGGCGTTCGGCTGGGATATTCCGAAGTATATCCACTGCCCGCTCATCAACGGACCGGATCACAAAAAGCTCTCGAAGCGCCACGGCGCGACCTCCTATGAGGACCTTGTCGCGGAAGGATTCCTGCCGGAGGCGGTCGTGAACTTTATCGCGCTGCTTGGATGGTCTCCGGACAGTGACCGCGAGATTTTCTCGCTCGAAGAGCTTGTAAAGGAATTCGATTACCACCGCATCGGGAAATCGCCCGCTGTCTTTGATTATACGAAGCTTCGCTGGATGAACGGCGAGTACCTCAAGGCAATGGACGATGAGAAGTTCTACAAGATGGCAGAGCCCGTTCTTAAGTCCTGCCTCACAAAGGGACAGGACCTGCGCAAGATTGCAGCCATGGTCAAGTCCCGGATCGAAATTATCCCGGACATTCCGGAAATGGTGGATTTCTTCGAGACACTTCCGGATTATGACGTCTCCATGTATACGCACAAGAAGATGAAGACGAATGCCGAAACATCTCTGGAAGTACTGGAGGAGGTGCTTCCTCTGTTCGAAGAGCAGACTGATTTCAGCAATGATGCGCTGTTTGCGACCCTGAAGGACTACATAGGGAAGAAGGGCGTAAAGAACGGGTATGTTCTCTGGCCGGTCCGCACTGCGGTCTCCGGCAAGCAGACGACTCCGGCAGGTGCAACCGAGATCATGGAGATCCTCGGCAAGGAAGAATCTCTCTCCCGCATCCGCACCGGAATCGAAAAACTCAAGAAAGCAGCAGCTGAAAATCCGGCAGAATAAAGCTATACAAATCGCCGCGGCGAGCCCTTCGAAAAGCGGGCCTGTCCGCGGCGATTCTTCCCAATCCGAGGCAATCCGCCATGTAAACGGTCCCTGCGAAGTCATCGCCGGGCCCGGCAGCGGAAAAACCTTTGTCCTCACGCAGCGCATCCAAAGTCTCATCGAACAAAGCAATATTTCTCCTTCCTCGATCCTGGTACTCACCTTTTCAAAGGCGGCCGCCGCAGAAATGCGGACCCGTTTTGAAAAAATCACAGACGGAAGATTCCCTTCCGTCACCTTCGGGACATTTCATTCCTGTTTTCTTGAAATCCTGCGCCGCTCCTCGCCGTCACCCATCCGGCTCATTGACACGGGCGGGCAGAATTCACTGATCCGTCATATCGTTTTCACACACAAGGACCTGCTCACCTCCGACCCGGAGAACTGCATCGCTGCGGCCGCGGGCAGTATCGCTCTCATTAAAACCCGCTCCGCGGAAACGCTTCAGGCAGATCCGCTCTATCTTTCTTCCCTGCGTTTTTTCCGGAGTGAAAACTCGGTCCGCCGCATTGCGTCGGAATATGATTTCTTCCTTCGGGAAAATGGCCTCATCGACTTCGAGGACATGATTCTGCGCTGCCGCGAGCTTCTCGAAAGCGATCGCTCCGTCCGCGAGAGGTGGCAGGAGCGCTTCCGTTACTTTCTTGTAGATGAATTTCAGGACATCAGCCCGCAGCAGTACGAGACGGTAAAACTCCTCGCGGGAGACGGAAAGAGGACAGAAGGCGGCCGAAACCTCTTCGTGGTGGGAGATGACGATCAGTCCATCTATGGTTTTCGCGGTGCATCTCCGGGCGTTCTCCGGAATTTTCTGGAAGATTACCCCGATGCTGCCGTCATCCGTCTCTCGGTCAATTATCGATGCAGCGGGCCGATTGTCCGGGCTGCCGGTCTTGTCATACAGCAGAACAGGGATCGCTTTCCGAAGAAAATTTCAGCTTTCCGGGGTGAAGGCGAACCGGTAAAGAGCCTCTGCTGCACAGATGAGGCAGAAGAGTACGGCGTTATCCTCGAAAGGCTGAAAAGGATTCCGGAAGAAGAGCTGAAGAACACGGCCGTAATATTCCGGAATCACTTCCAGGCGGGAAATTTTACGGACTTTCTCAAATTTCACAGCTTTCCGGTCACTGAGCCGGGAGAAAAGCCGGCCCCCGAGGCGCTTGCTGTCCGGGATGTGGTGCTTTCCTATCTCCGCGCAGCATCCGGAATGGAGGGAAGTGCATCGGGTGAGTGCACCCGGGCAGACTTCTACCGGATCATGAACTGCCCGATGCGTTATTTCGTGCGCGCCTGTGCCGGAAGCGAGCGCGTTTCCATTGATTCTCTGTGCACATACTACCGCAGCAATCCTACCATGCTCGAAACGATCCGACTTCTGGAGCGCGATTTCCGGCTGCTTCTTCATCTCGGTCCGCCGCTGGCTGTCCGTTATATCCGGAAAACTCTCCGCGCAGAAGAAGGTCTCCTGGAAGGTACATCCGAAAAAGTCCGAGAAAGAATTCACAGAGCTTTCGACGCCCTGGAACAGAAGGCATCCGGATTCCGGACGCAGGAAGACTTTATCCGTTTTCTCTCGGGAAATGAGGATATCGGAAAAACAGCCCCGGCAGAAGACGGGGACAGCACAGATAGTCATTCCGTGCAGGTTCTCACAATGCACGCTTCCAAGGGTCTTGAATTCGGAAGCGTATTCCTCCCGGATTTAAACGAGGGGATTCTCCCGGGCCGTCAGTCCATAACACCCGCCTCCGTCGAAGAAGAGAGAAGACTGTTTTACGTAGCCATGACAAGGGCAAAGAACAGTCTGTACCTTTCCTACACCTGCGGAACAAAGGCAAACCCGCGCCGCCCGTCGAGATTTTTAAGACCGCTCGGAATAAAAGACTGAGCCGCCCTTATCCTTTGCCCACCGGTGCATGAATACCTCTTTCTGTGATAGAATAATATGAATTATTGTTTGAAAGATGCGAAGAAAATGGAAACGCCTGCTGCCCGGGCAGGAAGGATTGCGATGAATATTCTGAAGAACCCCTACACAGCAGTACCGTCAAAACGTCTCTCGCCGGGATCGCACCAAAGTCCGGACGGAATTCGTTTCACAGCCGCAATCCGTCCGGGGCCGTCCGGTACCTGCCGGCTTGTGCTCTTCAATACCAGAAAAAACACAAGAACCGAGATCGAGCTCACCGATGATTTCCGGACCGGCAGTATGTATTCCGTTTTCGTGAGGGGCCTTCACGCCGACAATCTTGCTTACTGCTATGAAATCGACGGCATTCTGTACAATGATCCTTATGCCGGAAGACTCGTTCCGGTTCTGATCCGCGGCAGCGGTGAAAACCTTGTAAGCGCCCCCTCCGAGCTTCCCCGTGACCTCGTTATTCCGAAATGCACGAAGAAATATCATTACTGCGACCGCCGGATGTATCTTCTCAATGTCCGGGGATTCACAAAGGCTCCTGACAGCGGCGTGAAGGCGGAGAGAAGAGGCACCTTTGCCGGACTGTCCGATAAAATTCCGTATCTCAAAAGCCTCGGCATCACCACCGTAGAGCTCATGCCGGTCTGTGAACTTGCTCCTGAGCGAACCGGTCTTGCAAGAAGGCTTCTTTCCCCGTTTGCAATTGATACAGGGGAGAAGTTTGAAAGTCCTGCTGATGCAGGACTTTCAAACCGCAGCATCGGTGCAAAAGCACCGGCTGCCGCATTCGGCAAAACCGCATCCGCGGATTTTGCCTCAGCGGGGTATAAGTTTGAAAGTCCTGCTGATGCAGGACTTTCAAACCGCAGCATCGGTGCTAAAGCACCGGCTGCCGCAGAGCAGAGTACACTTGCGGATGAACCGGAAAAACCCAATTTCTGGGGATTCGGAAACGGTTACTATTACGCTCCTTCGGCGCGCCTTGCGGTGAATCATTTACATCCGGAGCTTGAATATTCCGGAATGATTGCGGCATTCCACGAAGCCGGGATCGAGGTAGTACAGGACCTCTGGTTTCCCGAGAGTATCAGCGGTGAGGCAGTCACGAGTGTTTTAAGCTATCTTGTCACAGTGTACGGCATCGACGGATTTCACCTCTTCGGGGCGGATCTGCCGCTCCGACATCTATGTGAGAATCCTGTTTTATCGGATACACTGCTGATGAACTCGAATTTCCCGGACTGCGGTCAGGGACAGATGCGGAATGATCCGTCCGTATTGAGTTCGCCCGCCGTCCCTGTCCACGGGACGATCTTCCTCGACCCGGGGAAAACGGCTTATTACAATGACGACTATATGTACCTTCTCCGCCGTCTTGTGAAAGGCGATGACTGTGTGCTCGAACCGTTCGTGCGCAGATTTCTGTCCGTGCCGACCGGCCGCGGGGAAATCCGCTATGCCGCCTGCTATAACAGCTTCACACTCGCTGACACGGTCACCTACAGCCGCAAGCACAATGAGGCCAACGGTGAGGACAACCGCGACGGCACCGACAACAATGCAAGCTGGAACTGCGGAGTAGAAGGCAGAAGCCGCCGGAAGGATGTCCGGACGCTCCGGCACAGGCTCATCCGCAATATGCTTCTTCTCTGCCTGCTGTCCGAGGGAACACCTCTGCTTTACGCCGGCGATGAACGGATGAATACGCAGAACGGCAACAACAATCCTTACTGTCAGGACAATGAAACCGGCTGGACAGACTGGAAGAAGACGAAAGAAGCCTCCGCGGTTCTGAAATTCACAGGGGACTGCATGCGTTTTCGCGATCAACACGCCGTCTTCCGGAAAAAAACTCCTTTCCGTTTCTCGGACTACCGCGGGCTTGGTTATCCGGACGCATCGTTCCACGGAATTGATGCCTGGAAGGCAGACTTCTCCGGTTACAGTCACAGTATTGGAATTCTTTACTGTGAAGACTACGAAAATGAACCGACCGAGAAGGAACTGCGCACAGGAATGCGCCATCTTCTCTATCTCGGAATCAATATGTACTGGCAGGACATCGCACTCGGCCTTCCGCATCTGCCGGCAGGCGAAAAATGGGTGCGGATCATGGATACAAGCCTTCCGGATCCGTTTGAATGCAATGAAGAGTGCAGTCCGGAAAATATCCAGTGCCGTGTCCCTCCCCGTTCCATCGTGATTCTGGAAACCGTGAGAGATGAGAGCAAAGTACCCGCGGCAGAAGAGACAGGGCAGAATGTACAGGGACATGCAGCGCAGAGCGCAGAACAAAGCAATGAAGGTAGAGACAAAACAGAGAATCACACCGACGAAGGCGCTGGGGCACCTGAAGACCATTAATCATCATCGTTATCTCGTGTGCAGGGAATGCTTCCGGGTCGGACTTTACCGGCAAGGGCTGACGCATGATCTGTCCAAGTATTCGCCGACCGAATTTCTGGTCGGTGCCCGCTATTTTACCGGGAAGGAGAGCCCCAACAACGGAGAGAGGAGAGCAAAAGGATACTCCGCCTCCTGGCTTCATCACAAGGGAAGAAACCGCCACCATTACGAGTACTGGGTTGACTATCCGAAACACCCTTCAGGCACTCCGCATTATGTGCCCGTCAAAATGCCGGGGCGTTTTGTCGTTGAGATGTTCTGTGACCGCGTTGCTGCCTGTAAGGTCTATCACGGAGATTCCTACAGGGACTCTGACCCTCTCGAATATTACCGGAGGGGCATGGCTCCGGCATTCATGCACCCGCAGACAGCTGCGCTCCTCGAAAAACTGCTTGTCATGCTGAAGGAGAAGGGAGAGGACGCGACGTACGATTATATCCGCAGTCACTTAAAAAAGCGTCCGCTTTTCCGCAAAAGATGAACGACGAACGTTTTATGGCGGCAAGACAGAGTGTTCTCACGCCGGATGCGCGTGAGCGGCACGGAATCGGCATGCAGAAGGAAAAAACACTGCACGCTGTCTTTAAAAATTATGAAGACCCCGATCCCGATCATCAGGAAATCCCACTGGTCGGGAATTTTGTCGCTGATATTTTCGACGGAAAGACCGTTATTGAAATCCAGAACGGGAACTTCGGACACATCCGGGAGCGCCTCGCTGCATTTCTGCCGCTTTATCCCGTGCGGGTCGTCTATCCGATTCCGCACATAAAATACATCACCTGGGTCGACCCGGAGACGGGTGAACTCGGAAAGCGCAGTAAATCACCGAGGAAGGGCACCTTTTACGACGGATTTGAGCAGCTCTATAAGATAAAGCCGTTTCTCAGGGACCCGAACCTCACGATCGATCTCGTCCTGACGGACATGGAAGAGTACCGGCTCCGCGACGGCTGGGACCGTTCCGGCAAGAGGGGATCACATCGCTTTGACCGGGTTCCGACCGCTATTGCAGAGGAACTGGTTCTCGAGAGCCCCGGGGATTATCTGGCGTTTGTGCCATATGACCTTGCTGAACCATTCACGGCTGCCGAAATGGCGAAGAGTGCAGGCTTCCGAAAGGACGGTTTTTCCGGTATCGTAAAGCTCCTCACCGAGCTCGGAGTCCTCACCCGGACCGGGAAACGCGGCCGGGCCTATCTTTACAGTGTCTGTGAAGAATATAAAAACCGATAACCGTAATATCGATAGCCATCTGCATTGCATTATCGGTGAAACCGTCAAAGGTGCAGTGTTCATCGGTGAATTATCACCGGTGATAATTCACCGTGAGGAACAGGAATTCGCAGGACAGTCATCTGCGGAGAATACAGAAACCATCAATTTCAGATATTCATTTCAATGAAAGGAAAATTCATGAGCCAGTATAAAGATATCAGTGAGCGGTTTATCCGCTATGCATCCATCACAACCCAGTCGGAAGAGGGCCATGTGGAGACCCCTTCCACGGAATGCCAAAGAGACCTTGCTTCTCTTCTTGCATCGGAGCTTGAAGAGATGGGAGCTTCGAACGTCGTCTATGATGAAAAGTACTGCTATGTTTACGCGACCATCCCGGGAAATATCCCTGTCGATGAGAAAAAGCTGAATGCTCGCGCGGACAAGGATACGAAGCACCGCGAAAACCTGGCGCCCATCCTCGGTCTCATGGCGCACATGGATACTTCGGATGCCGTCAAAGGTCTCAAAGTCTCCCCGAGACTGATCCGGAATTATGACGGCAGCGACATTGTTCTCGATGCAGAGGGCCGATACGTGCTCTCCCCGTCGGATTACCCTTCACTGTCGGCTCACAAAGGAGACGACCTCATTGTGACGGACGGAACCTCCGTGCTTGGTGCCGACGATAAGGCAGGTGTGGCGGCCATCATGGAAATGGCTGAGTTTTTCCTGAACCACCCGGAATACGCACACGGAACCATCCGGATCTGCTTTACGCCGGATGAGGAGGTTGGAAACGGCCCGAAAAACCTTAACACCGACATTTTTGCGTGCGACTACGCCTACACAGTGGATGGAGGCGATCTCGGCGAACTTCAGTACGAGAATTTCAATGCGGCGGACGCAAAGATTGCGTTCCGCGGCATCAGCACTCATCCCGGTGAAGCGTACGGACGGATGCGCAATGCGATTCTTGTGGCAGCCGACTTTATTTCGATGCTGCCCGCGATGGAGATTCCTTCCCGCACTCGCGGCTACGAGGGATTTTTCCACGTAGAAGGGTTCACGGGGACGACCGACGAGGCCCACATGGACGTCATCATCCGCGACCACGACCGGAAACGTTTTGAAGAACGCAAGAAGACCATCTCGAAAATCACCGATACCCTGAACGAACGGTACGGCAGGGACAGCGTGACGGCAGAAGTAAAGGACAGCTACTACAACATGCGTGAGAAGATTGAGCCGCATATGGAGCTTGTCGAAAACGCCAGGAAGGCCATGGAGTCTCTCGGCATAAAGCCGATCATTTCTCCGATCCGCGGCGGCACCGACGGATGCGTTCTTTCCTTCCGCGGCATTCCGTGCCCGAACCTTGGAACTGGCGGATACAACTATCACAGCCGCTATGAATATGCAAGTGTCTCCGAAATGAAGAAGAATGTGCGGCTGCTTGCGAAAATCATGAATCTCTATGCGGAGTACGAACTCGATGACTGATGAAAAAATTCTCGCCGCTGTGGATCCGGAGGGACCGGCTCCGGAAGACGGTGAACTGCGGCAATATTATTTTCTCCGGAAGATGCAGGAATTCACAGCCGGGCGTGCGAAGACGCTTGAGCGGAAGATGACTGCCTGTGTTGTTACATTTGGCTGTCAGATGAACTTCAACGACTCCGAGAAGCTTACCGGAATCCTGAAAACCGCCGGATTCGATATCACAGAAAACGAAGATGCGGACTTTGTCATCTTCAACACCTGCACCGTGCGTGAGAATGCAAATGAACATCTTTACGGACGTCTCGGAGAGGTTCATCATCTGAAAAAATCAGATCCCCGCAAGGTGGTCGCGATCTGCGGCTGCATGGTACAGGAGAAGTCGGCAGCCGAAAAGATCAAAAAGAGTTATCCCTTTGTGAACCTTATTTTCGGGACCTATAACCTGTACTGCTTCCCGGAATATCTGTACCGCTGCTATCACGGGGAGAAACACATCTGCGAGCTCTGGGACAAGAGCAGCGAGATCGTCGAGAACATGCCGGTGCTGCGCAAATATCCGTGGAAATCCGGCGTCAACATCATGTTCGGATGCGATAACTTCTGCAGCTACTGCATCGTCCCCTATGTGCGCGGCCGCGAGAAAAGCCGTGAGCCGAAGGAGATTCTGCGTGAGATTGAAAAGCTTGCAGACGACGGCGTGAAGGAAATCATGCTCCTCGGCCAGAATGTCAACTCCTATGGAAAAAATCTTCCCGAGAAGACGAATTTTGCCGAGCTCCTCGCTGCGGCAGCGCAGATTCCCGGAATTGAACGAATCCGGTTCATGACGCCGCATCCCAAGGATTTCTCCGATGATGTCCTTTATGTCATCCGGGATAATCCGAAGATCGCCAGGCATATTCACCTGCCGCTCCAGTCGGGTTCCGACCGGATTCTCCAGGCCATGAACCGCCACTATACGAAGGAATCCTTCCTCGAACTGGTGGATCACATCCGTTCCATCGTACCGGATGCTGCGATCACGACCGATATCATTATCGGCTTTCCCGGAGAAACTGCAGCGGATGCGGACGAGACAATCGATGTCGTGAAGAAGGCGCATTTTGACAACGCGTTTACCTTCATCTATTCTCCGCGCGTCGGCACTCCGGCAGCCCGCATGGAGCAGGTCCCGGAAGAAGAGAAGAAGCAGAATTTTGACCGTCTTCTTTCCGTCGTACAGGAAACGGCGAAGGAGCAGGCAAAAAAACTCCAGGGCCGCGAATTTACGGCACTAATCGAAGAGATGAACGATCAGGATACTTCCTTTGTAACCGGACGGCTCTCAAACAACATGATCGTTCATGTAAAGGGAGATCCCTCCATGATTGGGCGTTTCTACCGCGTCCGTCTCGATGACTGCCGCGGATTCTATTACTTTGGAACAGCGCTCGGCGAAATGACGGGACCGGATGTCGAGGTCCGGTGACGTGCTGAACCTGCCTTAAGGGCAATACGTCACATGAAGCAGAGCCAATACGTCAATAAAATGTTTCCATACGGAAAGAGGCTTTTCATTGGCTAAAGAAGAACTGTCTCCTATGATGCAGCTGTACATGGAGACGAAAAAACAATATCCGGACTGTATATTAATGTACCGGATCGGAGACTTCTTCGAGATGTTTTTCGATGACGCGAAAACCGCCTCGAAGGAACTCGAGCTCACGCTCACCGGCAAACAGTGCGGTCTTGAAGAGAGGGCCCCGATGTGCGGGGTTCCGTTCCACGCAGTCGACTCCTATGTCACGAAGCTGGTATCCAAGGGCTATAAAGTGGCCATCTGCGACCAGATCGAAGACCCAAAGCTGGCGAAGGGACTCGTTAAGCGTGCCATCACGCGGATTGTCACACCCGGCACAAATATGGATATGCTCTCGCTCGACGAGACAAAGAACAATTATCTTTTCTCTGTCTATTACTCGCAGGGCTGCTCTGGAATCGCCGTCACAGATATTTCGACCGGCGATTTCTTTGTCACCGAGGTGGATACCGACCGGCGCCTTCTCGATGAAATCATGAAATACGCCCCGAGCGAAATCATCTGCAATGATGCCTTCGAAATGAGCGGCATTGATCTCGAAGATCTCCGCACACGTCTCGGAATCGCAGTCAACACGCCCGGCGCCCATTACTTTGAGGAGGATTCGGCAAAGGCAGTTCTTCTCGAGCACTTCAGAGTAGCCAGCCTTTCCGGACTCGGTATAGCGGATTTTCCAAACGGCACGATTGCCGCAGGCGCGCTCCTCAAGTATCTGTACAACACTCAGCTCAATGATCTTTCGAACCTCACCCGGATCACGCCTTACCTCTCGAACCGGTATATGCTGCTCGACAGTGCGACGAGAAGAAACCTCGAGCTGACGGAAACTCTGCGCGAGAAGCAGAAGAAGGGATCACTCCTCTGGGTTCTCGATAAAACAAAGACCGCCATGGGCGCAAGACTCCTGCACCAGTTTCTGGAGCAGCCGCTCACCGACCGCGAGTCAATCGAACGGCGGCTCGGCGCCGTCGAGACGCTCAATAAAAACAGTGTCGACCGGGATGAAATCCGCGAATATCTGCAGCCAATCTATGACCTCGAGCGGCTGCTCTCGCGCATCTCCTATAAATCCGCCAATGCAAGGGATATGCTTGCATTCCGGTCATCCCTGTCGATGTTTTCGCCCATCCGCAGCGCGCTTTCGGGCATTCTGAAGGGAGATAATCCCGGAGGCAGCTCTGCAAGGGCCGCTGAATCAAAGGATGGCCAGACCGGACTTTCCCTGGCGCCGACCGGCGATCCGGAGCTTCTGAAAATTTATAATGAGATCGGGAGTTTTGACGATCTTCTCGACATGCTGAACCGGGCCATCGAGGACGATCCGCCGCTCACCATCCGCGAGGGCGGTATCATCAAAGACGGATTCAGCGAGGATATCGATCATCTCAGGAAGGCCAAGACCGACGGGAAGAAATGGCTCATGCAGCTCGAAGAGGAAGACCGCGAGCGCACCGGCATAAAAAATCTGAAAATCAAATACAACAAGGTTTTCGGATACTATTTCGACGTCACCAATTCATTCAAGGATAAGGTTCCGCCCGACTACATCCGCAAGCAGACGCTCGTCGGCTCGGAGCGGTACACGACACCCCGCCTCAAAGAGCTCGAGGATGAGATACTCGGAGCAGAAGACAAGCTGAACTCGCTCGAATACGACGTCTTCTGCGAGGTCCGGGATACGATTGCGGAGCAGATGGAGAAGATCCAGCGCTCCGCCAAAGCCATCGCGCTGCTCGACGTCTATTGTTCGCTCGGGCTCGTCGCGGAGCGGAACAATTATGTGCGCCCCAAAATCAACGAGAAGGGTGTCATCAATATCAAGAACGGACGGCATCCGGTCGTAGAAAAGATGCTGGACGGTGATTTCGTCGCAAATGACTGCTTCCTCGACAACCGGCACAAGGCAATTTCCATCATCACCGGTCCCAATATGGCCGGCAAATCGACCTACATGCGCCAGGTCGCACTCATCTGCCTCATGATGCAGTGCGGAAGCTTTGTTCCGGCCGACAGCGCGGATCTGTGCGTGGTTGACCGTATTTTCACGCGCGTCGGCGCCTCCGACGATCTTGGAAGCGGGCAGAGTACCTTCATGGTTGAGATGAACGAGGTTTCCAACATCCTCCGCAATGCTACGCCGCAGAGTCTCATTATCCTCGATGAAATCGGCCGCGGCACCTCGACCTATGACGGCCTTGCGATTGCCTGGTCGACCATTGAATACATCAGCAACAAGAAAATTCTCGGCGCCAAAACTCTGTTTGCGACGCATTACCATGAACTGACCGAGCTGGAAGGCCGCATGGACAATGTCAACAACTACTGCGTCGCAGTAAAAGAGAAGGGTGATGACATCATTTTTCTCCGCAAGATCATCAAAGGCGGCGCTGACAAGAGCTACGGCATTCAGGTGGCAAAGCTTGCCGGTCTCCCGGATGCGGTTGTGAATCGGGCGAAGGAAATCCTCTCGCAGCTCATCGACAGTGACATCACGGAAAAGGTCCAGAATATCGCGGTCGAAACCTCCGGTCAGGGCAGGGTAAAACACTACGATGATGTCGATCTTGGCCAGATGTCCTTTTCCACAACGGTGAAGGATGAAGATGTCCTAAAGGAGCTCAAGGAACTCGACATTTCCTCCATGACCCCGCTCGAGGCACTTAACACCCTGAACCGGCTTCAGAATGAACTCAAAAACCGCGTCTGAACTGCTGCATTTCATGGAAAGGCAGATTCCGGCCGCAGAGAATATAAGGGCATAAAACAGTATGGAAATACACGTTCTCTCGAACGAGACCATCAACAAAATTGCCGCGGGCGAAGTCATCGAGCGCCCCATCAATGTCGCGAAGGAGCTTATCGAAAACTCGATCGACGCCGGAGCGACCGCGATCTCCGTCGAGATAAAGGACGGCGGGGTCTCGCTGATCCGCGTTTCAGACAACGGCTGCGGCATCGAACCGGACCAGATCACAAAAGCGTTCCGGCGCCATGCGACATCCAAGATAAACGACTCCGATGACCTCGAACGTCTGACCACTCTCGGTTTCCGCGGAGAGGCTCTCTCGAGCATTGCGGCCGTTTCCGAGGTCGAGATGATCACGAAGGTCTCCGGCGCTCTCGACGGCGTCCGGGCTACCAATGCGGGGCTTCATCCCAATGACACCGATGTTATTCCGCTTGAAGTGAGCGAGGTCGGCGCGCCGGACGGCACGACGGTCATTGTCCGCAACCTTTTCTACAACGTACCGGTCCGCCGCAAATTTCTGAAGACGGCTGCGACCGAAGGCGGCTACATCAGCGATCTCATGGAACATATGGCCCTTTCGCACCCGGACATCTCCTTTCATTACCGCATCAACGGAAAAGAGAAGCTGCACACATCCGGAAATGGAAATATCAAAGAGATTATCTACCGCATTTACGGCCGTGAGATTGCAAAAACGCTTCTGCAGGTAAAGCAGGAGGATGCCGAATCCGGATACCGGCTTGACGGTTACATCGGACGGCCGGAGATTTCGCGCGGGAGCAGGTCTTTTGAGATTTTCTTCGTGAATGGACGCATCCTTGAAAGTGATGTCCTGTCGCACGGACTTGAGTCCGGATACCGCACGGACCTCATGCAACATCAGTTTCCTTTTGCAGTCCTGTATCTTACGATCCCGCAGAACCTCGTCGATGTAAACATCCACCCCGCCAAACGGGAGGTCCGCTTTTCGGACAGTCAGAAGGTCTATGAATTCATCGACCGTTCCGTTTTCCGCACGCTGCACAAGGAAGAGCTGATTCCAAGAGCAACGCTGCAGACTGGAAAGGAAATCCGTGAAGAAGAGCAGAAGGAAAAAGAAGCCCTCGCCGGTGAGCATATCGAACCGTTTGAAATAAAGAAAACCGGAAGGCCGTCTCCTGAATACTCCGGAAAACCAGAAACCGCCGCCTTGCCGGAAGATGCAGAAGAGGATTCCTTCTTCTCCGATTATCGCCCGGAGTGGGATGCAAAGAAAAAAGCCCAAAAGGACACGGATGATATAAATATTCCGGATGAAAATCTGCGCGGGGAAGAAACTCTCCAGGAAGAAAAAGATATCCTGGCGGAAAAAAATCTCCAGGAGAAAAAAACTCTCCAGGACGTAGAGAGCCTTCCGGATGGGAAGGATTTCCCGGAAGCAGGCATTCCCATTTCGGCCGGAGGCGATGAAGTTCAGTCATCCGAACAGCTCTCCTTTTTCGATGCCGGCGAAGACAGCGGCCGGATCCTCACAAAGGAAAAGGCAGAGGATTTCACATTCATCGGACAGCTTTTCAAAACCTACTGGATCATTCAGTCCGGCGACCGCTGTCTGATGATCGACCAGCATGCGGCACACGAGAAGGTCCGTTTCGAGCGCCTGATGAAACAGTACAAGAAACGGGTGGAAGAAAAGGCTCCTTCTCAGAATCTGCTTCCGCCGATTGTTCTCACACTTTCTGCGAAGGAAGAGACCGTCTATCTTGAACACCGGGATTTCTTCGAGGCACTCGGCTATGAAATTGAGGAGTTCGGCGACGGTTCCTACACGGTGCGTGCCGTTCCGCTTGAGCTGTACGGCGACAGTCCCGAGGAACTGATTCATGATGCGCTCGATGAGATGATGAACGGAAAGATGAGCGGGGATCCGTCGGACATCATCTATCGCATCGCAACGGAATCCTGCAAGGGTGCAATCAAAGGGGACATGGAGATTTCCACGGAAGAGGCAAAGGCTCTCATCGCAGAGATGCTCACGCTCGACAACCCGTATCACTGCCCGCACGGAAGACCGACCTGCATCATTCTCACAAAGCAGGAAATCGAGAAGAAATTCAAGCGGATCGTCTGAATATCCGCTCTTTGTGCCTGTCAGACCAAAAGGCAATCGAGATGTATCCCGCGGATTTTGCCTCAGCGAGGTATAAGTTTGAAAGTCCTGCTGATGCAGGACTTTCAAACTGCAGCATCGGTGCTGAAGCACCGGCTGCCGCATTCGGCAAAACCGCATCCGCGGATTTTGCCTCAGCGAGGTATAAGTTTGAAAGTAACACCGATGTGTCACTTTCAAACTGACATTGGTGCCGCCGGCACCAATGTCCCGATCCGGGAGAAAGTCCATTCGGACGTTTCTCCCGCGGGTGCCGCAAAAAACGCGGCACAGGGTATAAGTTTGAAAGTCCTGCTGATGCAGGACTTTCAAACTGCAGCATCGGTGCTGAAGCACCGGCTGCCGCATTCGGCAAAACCGCATCCGCGGATTTTGCCTCAGCGAGGTATAAATATGAATCATGACAGTTCTGCCAGTATAAGCAAACAGGAAGGCGGAAAGTTTCCGGATCCTGCTTCAGCACCGGCTGCCGCATTCGGCAAAACCGCATCCGCGGATTTTGCCTCAGCGGGGTATAAAAATGAGAGAGGGAAGGACCTGCCAGAATCCTCAGCCCTGCGCCTTCATCCGCTTCAGGACACATCCGGAAAACCGCCGCTTGTCATCATCGCAGGTCCCACGGCAACCGGCAAAAGCGATGCGGCCGTCGATCTTGCCCTGTCCCTTGGTGGGCGCGTCATCTCCGCTGATTCCATGCAGGTTTACCGCGGCTGTGACATCGGGAGCGCCAAAATCCGTCCGGAAGAGCAGAAGGGTGTCCGCCATTACCTCATCGACGCCGTAGATCCGACCGAGGAATGGAACGTCGTCCGTTTTCAGAAGGAGGCAAAAAAAGCGATCGCCGAAACCTATGCCGACGGCTGTATTCCGATCCTCTGCGGCGGCACGGGTTTTTACATTCAGGCGCTTCTCTACGATATCGACTTTGCCAGGACGGCAAAGGATGACAGCTTTCGCAGCGAAATGGAGGAGTACGCGAGAAAAGAAGGACCGCAGAAGCTCCATCAGCTTCTTGAAAAGGCCGATCCGGCCGCGGCCGCCCGCATCCATCCGAACGACACGAAGCGGATCATCCGTGCCCTCGAGTTTAAGAGAGAGACCGGCGGGAAAATCTCCGACCACAATGACGAAGAACGTGAGAGGCCTGCCGCATACAACGCGGCGTTCTTTGTTTTCACGATGGACCGGCAGGAGCTGAACAGACGCATCGAGGTCCGTGTCGATAAAATGTTTGAGGAAGGCCTTGTGGACGAGGTGAAGCGCCTGCAGGCAATGGGGCTTACCGAAAAAAACGTCTCCATGCAGGGACTTGGCTACAAGGAAGTGCTCCGCGCCCTTGAAGGAGAGACGACCATGGACGAGGCGCGCGAACAGATCAAAATTGCGACCCGCCAGTTTGCAAAGCGCCAGCTCACCTGGTTTAGGCGCGAGAAGGGCATCATCTGGATCGACCGCGATGAATTCAGTACTCCGCAAAAACTCGATGCGGCTCTTCTTTCAAAAACAAAGGAAACCCTGTTTAATCCGAAAAAACAGGAGTAAGATAGGAACCGCTGCAGGAAAGCGAAAGGAAATTCAGAATACTATGTCTTTGGAATCACAATATGAATCGATGGGGGTATCCGGAAAGGTTCTCGACTTTGCAGAGCCGGTACTGGAAATACTAAGGCCCCGTTTTGACGAAATTGACAGAAACGCCGAAATCTGCCAGTTGAAGGTGGTCGGCGCCATGCAGAAGGCGCATGTCGGAGAGGCATGCCTAACCGGGACGACGGGATACGGATACGACGATATCGGAAGAGAGGGTCTCGAGAACACCTATGCGAACTACTTCCACACACAGTGCGCACTGGTCCGCCCGCAGATCACCTGCGGAACACACGCCCTGGCCCTTGCGCTGTCCGCAAATCTGCGCCCGGGTGATGAGCTTCTCTCCGCGTCCGGTAAACCGTACGACACGCTCGAGGAAGTCATCGGCATCCGTCCGTCGAGAGGTTCTCTTTCCGAATACGGCGTATCGTACCGTGAGGCTGCGCTGAACCCGGACGGGAGTTTTAACGAAGAAAATATACGCCGGGGCATCAATGAGAAGACGAAGATCGTAGAAATCCAGCGCTCCCGCGGATATCTTACCCGTCCCACTTTCTCGGTGGAGCAGATCGGGAAGGCCATCGAAATCATCCGCAGCGTACGAAAAGACGTCATCATCATGGTCGACAACTGCTACGGCGAGTTTACCGAAGAGATCGAGCCTTCGGATGTCGGGGCGGACATGGTCGTCGGTTCCCTCATTAAAAATCCGGGCGGCGGTCTTGCGCCGACAGGCGGATATATCGCAGGAACAGAAGAATGCGTCGAGAATGCCGCAGTGCGTCTGACGGCGCCGGGACTCGGAAAGGAAGTCGGAGCCACTCTGAACGTCCTTCCGCAGATGTATCAGGGATTCTTTCTCGGGCCGACCGTAACTGCCAGCGCTGTCAAAGGAGCGATTCTCGCGGCGGCTCTCTACGAGAAGCTCGGTTTCGAGACAAATCCGAAATCGACAGACCGCAGATATGATACGGTTCAGGCGGTCACCTTCCACAATCCGGATGCCATGGTTGCCTTCTGCCAGGGCATTCAGGCAGCGGCTCCGATAGACAGTTTTGTGACACCGTATCCGGATGATATGCCGGGATACGACAGCAAGGTCGTCATGGCAGCCGGTGCATTTGTGTCCGGTTCCACCATGGAGCTGTCCGCGGACGGACCGATCCGTGAGCCCTATACTATTTATTTCCAGGGCGGCCTTACCTGGCCGCATGCAAAATACGGCGTGCTGCGCTCGGTACAGGCACTCGCCGACAAAGGGCTCATCACTCTGTAAAAACTTTATAAAAAAGCGATGCATGCATGGCACCCCGGCTTCATTGCACTCATCTTTCGAATAAAGTAAAATAAAAAGGCCCTTCTTCTGCCCGGAGAGACAAGAAGGAGGACTTATGAATACAACAAAGACAGCAGAGGAGCTCCCTTATGAGCGGTTCCGCAGGTACGGAGCCGACTCCCTCACGGACACAGAACTCGTGGCGATCATTCTCAGGACCGGAACGAAAAATGTTCCGGCGGTCGAGCTCGCGAGGAAAATTCTCACGGAGAACGGAAAGCATGATCCGGATTACTCGGTTCTGTACCGCTGCCGGTATGATGACCTCGTGGGCATTCCGGGAATCGGAGAGGTGAAGGCCGTAAAGCTCCTGTGTATCGCAGAGCTTTCAAAGCGTCTGTCGAGAGTGCGCGTGAAGAACCGTCCTGTATTTGACAGTCCGGAAACTGTCTTTGAATATTACGGTGAAATGCTCCGGCATGAAACGCAGGAGAAACTGCTGCTGATCATGCTTGACACAAGACTACATCTCATCGGTGACTGCATTCTCTCGATCGGCACCGTGAACTGCACGCTTGTGGACACCCGTGAGATAATGAAGACAGCACTTGTCGGGAATGCGGTCTCAATCCTGCTCGCTCACAATCATCCGAGCGGAGACGTGACGCCAAGCAGTGACGATGTGAAGATGACACTCAAAGTCCTTGCCGCCGCTGAATTTCTGGGGATTCAGCTTGTCGATCACATTATTATCGGCGACGGCTTCTGCAGCATGAAATCCCTCGGCGTCTTTGAGAAAAGACAGCAGTCGAACGGAGGAACATCTTGATAAACAATACGTTTGCCGTTGATCTCGGCACGGCCAACATCAAAATCTACAATGCGGCGACTGACAAGATTCTTGTTCAGAAGAACATGATTGCGGTCGAAAACAAGAAGAACATGATAGCCTACGGTGATTCCGCCTATGAGATGTATGAGAAATCACCCTCCAACATCCGCGTCTCCGGACCGATTGTAAACGGTGTCATTGCCGACATCGGCAATATGGAGCGCCTGATGCGCAGCTTTGTCATGTACGAAAACAAGGGAGCGATCCGATCTGCGGATTATTTCATCGCGGTTCCGACCGATGTCACGGAGGTGGAGCGGCGTTCCTTTTACGACCTCATCCGCGATGCCGGCATCAAAGCAAAAAAAATCAAGGCGGTTGAAAAAGCCATCGCAGACGGACTGGGCATGGGCATCGATGTAAAGAACTCCCAGGGTGTCCTCGTCGTGGACGTCGGGTATGATACAACCGAAATCTCGATTCTCTCTCTTGGCGGCATTGTCCTTTCCAAACTCATCAAAACCGGGGGACATGTATTCGACAATTCGATTGTGAATGCCGTCCGCCGCGAGTATAATCTCGTCATCGGCCAGAAGACGGCCGAGGCTGTCCGAATCAGTTTTGGCGATATCAGCCAGAACGAAGGAAGAGCCACAGTCTACGGCCGCGATATCGTAACCGGTCTTCCGGTGGAGCGGACACTCACGCACGATTTCGTCAGTTCGACGCTGTCGGAAAACTTTCATACGATTGTGGATAATATCAAGGTCATTCTCGAGCGGACACCGCCGGAACTCTCGGCGGATATTTACCGGCACGGACTGTTCCTGACCGGCGGTGCCTGCCAGGAGGAAGGGCTTGCGGATGCGATTGCAGAGGATGTGCGCCTGCGCGTGAACATGGCAGAAAGCCCTGTTAATTCCTGCGTGCTCGGACTTTCGCAGGTCATCAAGAAGTCGAATTATCGTTCGCTTGCCTATACGCTTGAAGGATTGGGTAAATGAGTCCGGTTATACGGAAGAAGAAAAAGAAATTTCATCTGCCCCCGAAATACTGGCTCCTTATAGTCTCCGCGATGTGCGTGGCGATCATGGTCCTGAGTCTGACGACGACCGTTATCTCCACGCCTCTTTATGCCATTGCGAACTATGCGGTGGTGCCGCTGGAGAATGGCATCAGTCACGTCGGCTCCTTTTTTGTGACCCGGGCGGAGATGATGTCGAAGATTCAGGATCTCCTTGCGGAGAACAAGGATCTCCAGGGACAGGTCGATGATCTCATAGAGGAAAATACAAATCTCCAGCAGGAGAGGTATGAGCTCACGCGTCTTCGCGAACTGTACAATCTGGATGAACAGTACGCCTCTTATCAGAAGACAGGGGCGCGTGTCATCGCAAAGGATGCCGGAAACTGGTATCACAGTTTCATCATCGACAAGGGTTCAAAGGACGGAATTACCACAGACATGAACGTCCTCTCCGGAAGCGGTCTTGTCGGACGCGTAACGGACGTCGGGCCGGACTGGGCGAAAGTTGTCAGCATCATCGATGACGATTCCAATGTCAGTGCTTCGGTGCTCTCGACATCGGACAGCCTCATTGTCTCCGGAAGTCTCCAGGAATATGCGGGCGGGGTCATTGATTTTTCGATGCTGCAGGATACAGCCGATCAGGTCGTGGAAGGAGATAAGATCGTCACCTCGAATATCTCGGACAAATATCTGCCGGGTATTCTCATCGGTTATATCTCATCCATTGAAAAGGATTCGAACAACCTGACGAAGTCGGGCACAATCACACCGGCTGTCGATTTCGCACATATTGACACGGTACTTGTCATTCTGGACACCAAACAGACGGTCTCTGATGAGGATATCGCAGCCGCAGAGGCTGCCATGTCCGCATCCGCGGCTGCCGCCGCTTCATCCGATGCGGCAGAGGAGAGTACCGCTTCCGGCGGATCCACAGATAATACCGCTGATACCGCGGAGCAGACCCCTGCGGACAATACTGCAGACGGAACAGCCGCAGGTGATGCGGCTGCTGAAAACGCTGCAGCAGGAACGCCCGCAGGCACAGCGGATCAGACCCCTGCGGACGGAAACGCCAACTGACACGCCGGCTGTGCATGCCGCGGCGGAAGAATGAATAAGAAAGACAGAGCCAGATATCTACGCAATTTAAGAACCATACTCATCATCGCAGGACTGATCATCGGATTCTATGTCCTGCAGAGCACACTGTTCCGCGCACTTACATTCGGCGGCATAGGCCCAAATCTGATGATTGTCCTCACGTGCTCCCTCGGACTTATGTTCGGGGATGTGCGCGGGCTTTTCATTGGTTTTTTCTGCGGGCTGCTGATGGACATCTTCGGAAGCGGAGTCATCGGTTTCTACAGTCTTGTCTATGCCTTTATCGGTTATCTTGCCGGAAAATTCGAGAAAATCGTTTTTCCGGACAACCTTCGTATCCCGCTTCTAACCGTCCTGACGGGCGATTTTGTCTACGGATTTCTCTGTTACGTTTTCCAGTTTCTTATAAGAGGGAGACTTTTCATCGGTTACTTTATTGTCCATTTCCTGCTGCCGGAAATGCTGTATACATTTCTGACGGCAGTATTCCTGTACCCTATGATTCTTCTTCTGTACCGGAAATTCATGCGTCCGATTCCTGAAAGTGAAGAAAACTATGCCCGGAAAAAAACTCAGACTTAAAAAAATCATAGGAAAATTCTTCCGCAAGATCGATATCCGCGTCGTTCTGGTCGGAGCGGTCCTCAGCGCTGTTGCGTGTTTTCTCATCTACCGGCTTTTTGTCCTGCAGATCATTAACGGACAGGACTATCTGGACAGCTTTCAGCTCCGGATCCGCCGTCAGATCCCGATCGAGGCATCGAGAGGCAACATTTACGACCGGAACGGAAACATTCTTGCCTATAACGACCTTGCCTATTCCGTTGTCATACGGGACACCTATGAAGACACAGACAAGGACAAAAATCTCAACACCACCATCAGCCGTGTCTATGATATTGTTGAATCCAACGGGGATACTATCAGCCTTGATTTCGACATTGTCGTGAACAGCGACAATGACTTTGTTTTCTCCGTCGAAGGAACACAGCTTCTGCGTTTTCTCGCCGATATATACGGGCACTCCTCGGTCGATGACCTGAAGTATGAAGAGCAGACAAAATCCGCGCCGGAAATCATGGATTACCTCTGTGAGCGGTACGGCATCGGTGAAACGCAGACTGCTGAGGACGGCACCAGGACATCTGTGCCCGGCGAAGGGTATACCGATGATCCGCACAAGCTCCTCGCAATGGTCGCGATCCGGTATGAGCTCAGTCTCAACAGCTACCAGCGTTACCTCTCGACCAGCATCGCGACGGATGTGAGCACCCAGACCGTCGCCGAAATCAAGGAAAACTCATCCGAGCTCGAAGGCGTTGATATCGAAGAGGACACCGTGCGCCGCTACACCGACGGTCAGTATTTCTCTCATATCATCGGCTACACCGGCAAGATTTCGACGGATGAGCTTGCAGAACTGAAGCAGACCAATCCGGATTACAGTTCGAACGATATCGTCGGAAAGGCGGGAATCGAGAAGTCCCTCGAATCCGAGCTGCAGGGAACCAAGGGCTCGGAGACGGTCTATGTGGACAATCTCGGAAATCTCATCGAGGTTACGGACCGCACCGAGGCGAAGGCCGGAAACGATGTCTATCTGACAATCGACAAGGATCTGCAGGAGGCTGCGACGGACATTCTGGAGAAGCACCTGGCGCAGATCATTCTCGCAAAACTCCGGAATGTGAAGGAAAATACCGACACGGAATCTGCCTCGAGCATCATCATTCCGGTCTATGACGTATACTATTCGGTCTTTAACAACAATATCATTGACATCAGCCATCTTTCTGCCAGCGATGCTTCCGAGACGGAGAAGAAGGTTTACGACGCATACAGCAATTACCTTTCCGGCGTCATGAGCAGTCTTGACACGGAAATGCGTCAGAACCGCACGCCGTACAAGGATCTTCCGAAGGAATACGAGAATTACGAGACCATAATCATCCAGTATCTCTACGAGCAGAACATCCTTCTCCGGGATGAGGTCGATACGGATGATGCCACCTACAAGAGCTGGGCAGAGGATGAGACAATCTCCATGTCCGAATACATCGAATACTGCATCCGGCAGAACTGGATCGATACGTCAAAACTCGACCTTGACGAAGAGTACACGGACTCCTCCAGTGTGTTCAATGCCATCGTGGATTACCTTGAAAAACAGCTTCCCAAGGACAGCGGTTTTAGGCGCAAGGTTTATAAGTATGTTCTTCTGAATGATTCCATTTCCGGTGAGGATGTCTGCCAGCTGCTTATCGATCAGGGTATTGTGACCCTCCCTGCTGCCGAAGAGGCACAGTGGGAGTCCGGGGCAGAAGATGCCTATACCTTTATGATCAACCGGATTCAGAATCTCGATCTCACCCCGGCCGAGCTCGCACTCGACCCTCATTCCGGTTCCATGGTCATCACGGATGTAAACACCGGCGATGTGCTCGCGATGGTTTCTTATCCGAGCTATGACAATAACCGCATGAGCAACGGCGTCGACGCAGAATACTATGCAAAACTGCAGGATGATCTGTCCTCGCCGCTCCTCAACTATGCGACGCAGCAGCGCACGGCTCCCGGTTCCACCTTCAAGATGGTTTCGGCAACAGCGGGTCTTTGCGAAGGCGTAATTGACACTACCACCGAGATCAACTGCACCGGAACATTCACGAAAATCGGCGAACCCTATCCGCACTGCTGGATTTATCCGGGCGCCCATGGACTTCTGAATGTGACCGGCGGCATCACAAATTCGTGCAACGACTTTTTCTACGAGGTAGGCTACCGGCTGGGAAGTGAAAACGGCGAGTACGATTCGGATACCGGAACAGACCTTTTGCAGAAATACGCGTCCGAGTACGGACTGAATGAAAAGTCCGGCGTCGAGATCGAAGAGTACGATCCTCAGATGTCCGATATGGACGCAGTCCGTTCTGCTATCGGACAGGGCGACAGCGGCTATACAACGACGCAGCTTTCCCGCTACGTAACAGCTGTCGCGAACAGCGGCACTGTCTATAATCTGACTCTGGTCGATAAAATAGCCGGGGCGGACGGAACCGTTCTCGAGCAGAACAGTCCGACTGTCGCGAACAGTATCTCGATGGACCAGAGTTATTGGGATGCTATCCATGAAGGCATGCGGGGTGTCATCGAGGACAAGAGTTATTTCCAGGATTTTGGCGTAAATGTAGCCGGAAAGACCGGTACCGCTCAGGAATCCACGTCAAAACCCAACCACGCTCTCTTTGTCTGCTACGCTCCGTACGAAAAGCCGGAGATCGCAATTGCCACACGCATCGCAAACGGCTATACCTCGGATTATGCAGCGCAGACAGCAAAGGATGTCCTCTCGTACTATTTCGGTCTTCAGTCCAAAGACGAAATTCTTTCGAACAATGAACAGCTTACCGGCGTTATCGGCGGCGACTGACTTTTAACTGGAGCAATATAATTTGAGCGATTTCAGTATATTCAATCCGAAAAAATCCGAAAAAAGTGATGAAAACCAGGATGCAGGCGGTCTTCAGTTTCATGTTGACCATCCCGATCCCGGAATCCGGCGCGTCCGGAGAAGGGGAGCCAGACTTTTCCGCACGTTTTCGCTGCGGTATTTTGACTTTCTCCTCGTCTTCCTGATCGTGACACTGAATATCATCGGCATCCTTGCCATCGGGAGTGCAGAACCGGAGTATCAGTCCCGCCAGATCACCGGAATGATCGCCTCGCTTGTCGTGATGGTGCTGGCTGCCGGAATGGACTACCGGAGAATCCTGCACTTCGGCTGGTTTTACTATTTTGTGGCCATCGCGGCGCTGCTCGCTGTCCGCTTCATGGGTGATACCGGAGGCGGTGCACAGCGCTGGGTCACCATCGGACCGCTGCGTTTCCAGCCCTCGGAAATGGCCAAGGTTCTCCTCATCCTTTTCTATGCTTTTTTCATCAACAAATACAAGGAAAGAGTCCGCACGGCGCCGGTCACGCTCATGGGAATTGCGCTCATTGTTCCGCCTCTTATTCTTGTCATTTCGCAGCCCGATCTTTCAACCACAATTATGATTTTCATCATATTTTGTGTTATCATGTTTGTAAGCGGCATTAACTGGAAACTGGTCGTCGGAGTGCTGGTAGTATCGGTTCCTTCCGCTGCCGTTCTGTTCAATATGATTCTGCAGGACACGGAAGGAAAAATCCTTGATACATACCAGCGCAACCGTATTCTCGCCTGGATTTATCCGGATCAGTATCAGGACTCCTACGCATACCAGACTATCAATTCTGTCATGGCTATTGGTTCGGGAAGACTCCTGGGCAAGGGATACAATACAAATGAAATCAGTTCTCTGCTGAACAGCGGTTACATTTCAGAATCTCAGACGGATTTTATTTTTGCAGTCATCGGTGAGGAATTTGGTTTTCTCGGCACCTGTATTGTTGTGCTCCTGGTTTTTCTGATTGCACTTCGGATTCTCCGGATTGCAATGAAGGCATCGGATGTGTCCGGAAGAGTCATCGCTGCCGGAATGGCTGCCTGGATCGGTTTTCAGGGATTCATGAATATTGCTGTGGCAGTCGGACTCATTCCGAATACGGGAATCCCTCTGCCGTTTGTAAGTTATGGATTGACGAGTCTTCTGTCGCTCTACCTCGGAGTCGGTTTTGTGCTGAACGTTTATATGCAGGGCAGAAAGCGATAGAACTATTCTTATGACGAGAGGAGCCTGCTTACTATGAATATTGCTTTAATTGCTCACGACGCCAAGAAGAAACTGATGCAGAATTTCTGCATTGCCTATCGGGGCATTTTGTGCAAAAACGAGCTTTACGCGACAGGCACGACCGGCCGGCTCATTGAGGAGGCCACCAATCTGAATGTCCACAAATACCTGGCGGGCCATCTCGGAGGAGAGCAGCAGATCGGTGCGCAGATTGAGCAGAATGAAATCGATCTGGTGATATTCCTGCGCGACCCGCTCACGCCGAAGTCTCATGAGCCCGATGTCAACAATGTCATCCGTCTGTGCGATATTCACAACATTCCGCTGGCGACCAATCTGGCAACAGCAGAACTTCTGATCAAATCACTTGACCGCGGAGACTTTGAGTGGCGTGAGATTTATAAGTAATCCAGTCAATTTCATGAAGAAAAATGCATTACGCAGGATCGGTGCCGTATCCTGCGTAATTTTTATGCTCCCGCTGCTGGCAGGGTGCGGAAGCCGCTTCTCCGAACCGTTTTCCGACAATTATGCCGACTCCACATTTGGCATCATCGAGACGGCACAGGACACTGCCGGGAGGGCGGATTCGTTTGCCGAAAATCTCTGTGTCACAGAGGGAGATGTGAATGCTAATGCGATCGACCTTCCCAGTACAGTGGCAGCCGGCCTGTTTGACTGCACAAATAAAGAAACACTCTATGCAAAGAATGTTTTTGCGCAGCTGTATCCTGCATCCATGACCAAGGTCATGACCGCAATCGTCGCGCTTGATAATTCGTCGACGGATCAGGTCCTGACAGCCGGAGATGATGTCACCCAGCTTGAAGCCGGAGCTCAGGTTGCCGGTATTGAGCCGGGCGATACGCTGACCATGGATCAGGCACTGCATCTGCTTCTTATTTATTCCGCAAATGACGCGGCGGTTGTCATTGCCGACAGTGTCGCCGGCAATTCCGAGGCTTTCGTCGGTATGATGAATGATAAGGCGAAGGAACTCGGTGCCACCGGCACCAACTTTGTAAATTCCAACGGCCTTACGGACGAGAACCATTACACGACGCCGTACGACATGTACCTCATTTTCAACGAGGCAATGAATTATGAGCTCTTCCGCGAGATCATCTCGCAGCAGTCCTACAGCACTGTTATTCACGATTCCTCAGGCGGAGACCGCACGATCAATGTAAGCGCGACAAATCAGTATCTGGCAGGCAATATCCAGGCTCCCACCGGCATCACGGTCGTTGGAGGAAAGACCGGAACGACCTCTGCGGCCGGTCACTGCCTCATTCTCTACGCGCGCGACTCATCCGGCAATCCCTATATCGCAGTCGTCATGCGCACTGAGAGTGCCGATGCAATGTACAGCACAATGAACTCTCTTTTGGGGCTTATAAAGAATCCATGACGGCCGGCTGAACAACGGAACCGGGTCTTAAGCAGGATGTGAACAAAGGCGCAACAATGGCTCCTGAGTGTTGTTTTTTAAGGGGTCTTTTATTATAATTATTTTATGATTCCGAGCCGCAGGGCGGTGTTTTCAGCAAAGGTGCACACAACTGTCACGGACCCGGAGTACGACACAATTCAAGGAGGGCACGTCCAATGGTTCAGCTCATCGTAGGCAAAAAAGGTAAAGGAAAGACCAAGTGCTTATTGGATAAGGTCAACACAGAAGTTAAGAATATTCTCGGCAACATTGTTTATCTCGACAAGAGCACTGCTCACATGTATGAGCTTAACAACAAGATCCGTCTTATCTCGGTACCGGACTCCGGTGTGAAGACGACGGAAGAGTTCATCGGTTTCGTCCTCGGCATCATTTCTCAGGACCATGACCTCGAGCAGATGTATTTCGACAGCTTTCTCATCATCTCCGATCAGGTCGGCAAAGATATCACAGCCTCCATTGAACGTCTGCAGAAAATCAGTGAACAGTACGGCGTCGATTTCGTGCTGAGTGTATCAATGGATGAATCCGAAGTGCCGGACGCTGTAAAGCCTCTGATCGCAATTTCCCTTTAATTGCCTTTGATGTTGTTTGATCATTAAGCCTCGGGAGCATAGGCTGCCCGGGGCTTTTTTCCGCACGGAGGCTGCGCCTACGAACGAAGAATACCGGCGTCCAACTTCATATAAGACAAAGAACAGGAACGATTCCGGCCGCAGCAGAAGAGATGATCCTTCCTATGATCCGTACGGTCAGGGACAGCGGCGCAGAAACACTTCCGGGAACGGACAGGACAGGAGCCGCCGCCCTGCACAGAAACGCCGCCGGCACCATGCTCCTCACTTCAGCACGGTCATTTTCATTGTGCTTCTTGTCTATATCCTCATTGAGATAATTCAGTATTCGACCTCCGATTCCATAGCAGGGTACGAGGTGAGAACCGGTTCCCTGTCCTCGAATCAGATCTATACCGGCATCATTGTCCGCACGGAGGAAGTTGTCGACAGTGAGTATCCGGGATATGTCAACTATTATACGAAGGAAGCGGACCGCATCGGAGTGGGGCAGCTTGCCTATACCATCGACGAATCCGGACAGATCATGGATTATCTGGAATCGCAGAATTCCGGTGAAAGCATTCTCTCAGACACGGATTACGACACTCTTCAGAAATCGATCATCGATTTTGAGATGGATTTTGACCCGCATTCTTTTAATTCCGTGTATGATTTCCGGGAATCCATCAAGAGCGAAGTCCAGAAGATGTCCAGCAGCTATATTCTCGATGATATCAATTCGCTGTCCAATGCAGGCCTCTCCGGATCCATTCATCAGTGCTATGCATCGGATACCGGAATCATATCCTACTCGACGGATTCTCTTGACGGCGCGACCTTTGAAAGCCTGACGGCTGATGATTTCAGCGATAAAGCCCAGGCATCCTGCGTCAAAACTACTCTCGAGAGCAATCAGCTTGTCGACACGGGGGATCCGGTTTACCGTCTGTGTACCGATGAAAACTGGTCGATCGTCATCATGACCGATGCGGATACGGCAAAACAGCTGACGGATGACGGCTATATACAGGTCCGCTTCGTCAAGAACCGTGAGACTCTCTGGGCATCCGTCTCAAGCAGAACCGATGAAAGCGGGAATGTGTTTGTTGACCTTTCCTTCACCAACTCAATGATTGACTTCTGCAGTGACCGCTACGAGAAGATCGAGCTGATCACAGAGCAGGAGAAGGGCCTGAAGGTTCCGAATTCGGCCATCGTAAAGTCCGAGTTCTTCCTGGTCCCGAAGGATTATGTGACAACCGGAACGAGCGGCAATCAGGGCGTCCTCCTGGAGACGTACGACGAAAACGGGACAAAAAGTGTACGGTTCACAACCGCTGTTCCCTACAGTGAGAAAGATGATTATTACTACCTTGATCAGTCAGTTCTGAAGGCGGGTGATGTCATCGACAAGCCGGACTCGACGGACACCTATACCATCAGCGATATGGATGAGCTGATCGGCGTATACAACATCAACCGTGGATATGCGGATTTCCGGGAGGTCAAAATTCTGTACCAGAACGACGAATACTCCATTGTAGAACCGAACACGCTGTACGGGCTTTCGGAATACGATCACATTGTTCTGAACGCCTCAGAGGTTACGCCGGACACAATCATCTACAATTAGCCTGATCACTTAAATCAGTCAGAACGGTGATCGGCCATGCGCACAGATGCATCAGCGGAGCACCGCAGGCAGAATGATTCCGGGTGCTTTCGCTGTATTTCACTACAGTTGTACAATTATTTAAAGGTTGACATAAGCTTCAAAAAAAAGATAATATTACAATGAGTTTTTGAGTACAGGTATTGATTCCGGGTGTATGGAAGAGCTTCCTGAATCATAAGGAGAGGTAAATAAAACAGCGATGAGCAGTAATCCTTTTAAGAGTTTCGCGAATATTTTTAAGCCTGGCGATGATGTAGACGAAGAAGACGATTATACACCGGATGAAATGTATGATGAGGAGCCGAGACGCCGCCGCGGCCAGCGCGGTCAGGGCAGCTATGACGACGAAGATGAGGATGACTACGACGAGGACGAACCCCGGAAACCCAAGGCATCTGTCTTCGGACGTCCCTCTCAGCCACAGGGCAGAGACCGGGACCAGCAGCAGTCTCATCCAGACGTCAAACCAAGTTCTCTTGTTGATGCAGGGCAGGAGGTGCGGGTATTTAAACCCACCAATCTGGTTGAGGCAAGAAAAGTGACGGACACACTGCTTTCCGAACAGTCCGCAATTCTCAATCTGGAAGGCCTCGACATCGCGATGGCACAGAGAATCATCGATTTTGTCGGCGGTTCTAATTATGCAATTCACGGACACTTCACCCGCATCTCGAATTACATCTTCCTGTTCACTCCAAAGGATGTGAATATCGCAGGTGATATCGTCGAGGGAGCGGAAAACTCCGAGGTGCAGAATGCAGGAGGACGGCCGGCCGCAGCACAGGCACCGGCTCAGAATCTGCAGTATTATTGATCTGCACCGGATAAAGGGATCTCATCTATACGCACCAGACGGAAATCTTCTGGTGCGTATTTTTTTAGTAAGTCCTACTGCATCCATGGATGCAGTTTTGCCCGACCGGCTGTCTTATTCTCCGGTCTCCTCCGGCAGTACGGCTGACTATTGACTATACTTCTTTACTCACAGCTATTTCAGAAAGGAATCAACATGCAGCAGTTTCAGGATCGTCTCCCCGTGAACCGGGACCGGAAGTTCTGTTACGACATTGTGTTCAGGAAGGATTTCGACACGCTCTTCGAAGAAAGCTGCCGGATTACACCGGATTTTGCAGCAGGAGCTTCTGCAGCAACATCTGCCTCCGGAAAGGACAGCGCCGGTAAAACTTCCGGCGGCCATACTGGTGATGACGGAAAGGATGCCTTTCCGTATACAAAGGTCATGATCGTTACCGATTCGGCTGTAGCACCGCTGTATCTCGAAGAAGTCCGGTCGAAGTTCACGGAGCACGGCATCATGCCGGTTTCCATCGTCATTGAGGAAGGGGAGACGCAGAAAACGCTCGATACCGTCCGCTCGATCTATAAGAACCTTATCGAGCAGAAATTCGACCGCCGCTCGGTGCTGATCGCACTCGGCGGAGGCGTTGTCGGCGACATCACTGGTTTTACCGCTGCCACATACCTGCGCGGCATCAACTATATACAGATTCCGACAACACTTCTTGCGCAGTCGGACAGCAGCATCGGCGGCAAGACCGGCGTCGATTTCGATGGCTACAAGAATATGGTCGGTGCATTTAAAATGCCGAAACTCGTGTATGAAAACATTTCCACACTGAAAACCCTCGACGGGCGGCAATTTGCAAGCGGGTTTGCGGAGGTCATGAAATCGGCGCTTATCCGCGATGAGGAGTTCTATGTCTGGCTCCTCAATAATTTGTACGAAATTCGCGGCCGCGATGTAAACACGCTGCAGGAGATGGTCTACAACAGCGACCTCATCAAGAAACTGATCGTCGAAAAGGATCCGTATGAGAAATCCGAGCGCCGTCTTCTGAATTTTGGCCACACTCTCGGTCATGCAATTGAAAAATACAAGAATTTCTCCCTCACGCACGGAGAATGCGTCGCCCTCGGCTGCGTTGCAGCATCGTTCATTTCCTGGAAAAAAGAACTGATCAGTAAAGAAGAATATTACGAAATCCGGGATATGTTCGTCCCGTTCGGCCTTCCGATCTCCGTGGAGGGAATCGATGAAGACCGTATCATCGAACTTGCTCACTCCGACAAGAAGGCTGTCGGGGGAACTGTTCCATTTGTGCTCCTGAAGAGTGCCGGCAGGGCATTTGTCGCAAATAATGTCTCGGATGAAGAAATGCGCGAAGCTCTCAGGGAAATCGAATGGACGGAGGATGGCGAATGAGCCGTAATAATACCGGCAAACTGAAAAGGACTTTATTCGAATTCATTCTTTTCGCGGCGCTCGTGCTGTTCGACCTTGCAACAAAGCAGCACGCAGTGGACACCTTGAAGGGAAAAGCGCCGTTCGTAATGATCCCCGGCGTTCTTGAGCTTCGCTATCTTGAGAATGTCGGGGCGGCGTTCAGTATGCTCTCCGGACACCAGTGGATTTTCATGATCATCGCAACGGCAGCAGTCGTGATCATTTTCGTGCTTCTTTACCGTCTTCCGGGATCATCCCGCTATTGTCCGGCCAGAATATGCCTTGTTTTCATAGCCGCCGGAGCTGCCGGCAATCTCATCGACCGGATCACGCTCCATTACGTGCGTGATTTCATCTATTTCTCCATCATCGACTTTCCGATTTTTAACGTGGCGGACATCTATGTAACTGTGATGACCACCGTCCTCGTCGTTCTTCTTCTTTTCTATTACAGGGAAGACGATTATCAGACTATCCGGGGAAAGAAAAACGACGATAAGAACCCAAACAGCAGCCGGCAGAAGAGCGGTGAAGAACATTCATGACTGAATACCATTTCCAGATAACAGAAGAGGAAGAAGGAGAGCGTCTCGACCATTGTCTGGCGCTTCTTCTCGCAGATCAGTCAAGAACGTATCTGCAGAAACTTATAAAGGACGGGAATGTGAAGCTGAACGGCGGGCCGGCAAGAAACAGCCTGCGCGTGTCCGAGGGCGATGAGATTGATCTCTCTCTTCCGGATAAAATTATTCCTGACATCGAACCGGAGAATATTCCGATCGATGTTCTTTATGAGGACAGCGATGTTCTTGTCGTCAACAAATCCAAGGGAATGG
>Ga0256404_1001385_pt1 | contig 58882 bp, 50 predicted proteins | sample RumenRJG_01DNA_FD_185990 | JGI IMG/M metagenome (GOLD analysis project Ga0256404, IMG submission 185990) | Bovine rumen microbial communities from Lethbridge, Alberta, Canada - RJG_01 | ecosystem: Host-associated > Mammals > Digestive system > Stomach > Rumen | place: Canada: Alberta | collected... | reverse complement strand
TTCGACTTGCGTTCTGCGATATCTACGGCGCACAGAAGAATATCTCGATCCAGCGCGGGGAGCTCAGCCGCGCCTTTGAGCATGGGATCGCCATCGACGCGTCCTATATCGCGGGCTTCGGCGGCGATTACGGCGAGGATATTGTGCTCCATCCCGAGGCGGACACCATCACCGTTCTGCCGTGGCGTCCCGAGCACGGAAAGGTTGTGCGTATGTTTTGTACCCTGAGCTGCTGTGACGGCACACCCTTCGAAGCCGATACGCGCACAATACTCAAGAACGCTGTTACACATGCCAAAGAAAAGGGCTACCGCTTCCACTTCAAGTCACAGCTGCAGTTCTATCTTTTCAAGACCGATGAGAACGGAGACAGCACCCATATCCCCTATGATAACGCGGGCTACATGGATATCGCGCCGCGAGATAAAGGCGAGAACGTCCGCCGTGAGATTTGTCTGACCCTCGAACAAATGGGTATCACTCCCGAAAGCTCCCACCACGAGGCCGGCCCCGGTCAGAATGAGATCGACTTTACTTACTCTGATCCTTTGACCTCTGCGGACAACACCGTGACCTTTCTTTCAGTCGTTCGCACCATCGCGGCACGCAACGGACTGTATGCGGATTTCTCTCCCAAGCCCTTCGCCGATAAATCCGGTTCCGCGCTGCACATCACCATGTCGATCCATCATCAGTCGGGTGAAGACGTCACAGACAACGCGATCGCAGGAATCCTGAACCGCATCGGCGGGATGACCGTTTTCTTCAATCCTACCGACGACAGCTATCGCCGATTCGGACGGCTGAAAGCGCCGAAGTATATCACATGGTCGAAGAAGAATCGTGCTCAGCTGATCTCAGCACAGCTGACCAAGAACGGCAATCCATGTCTGCAGCTGCGCTCACCCGATCCCGAGGCAAACCCGTATCTTGCCTTTGCGCTGATGATCGGCGCCGCGGTAGACGGCATCGAAAACAAAGAAGAGATTCCCCCCTCGACTGATCGGGATGTGCTGTTCATGACCTCAGAAGAACAAAGGGCGTTTACGCTCCTGCCCGATACAATCGACAAAGCGAGATCCTGCGCTTATGATTCCGCCTTTATCGGCGCGAATCTTCCCGAAAGCATTGTCAAAGCCTACACATCAAAGTAAACGTTTACCGACTTCTGCGCAGAAAAGAGGTGAAGGGAGTTATGGTTTTAGAACAGCGGTGCTACCGCGCACTGATCGTGTCACGATCGGAAAAATTTATCAAGGAAATCGGCTCCCTTCTCAGTGTGGAGCAGTTTGAAAGAGACTCAGCACCCGGCGCTTCTGCAGCGAGACGGAAACTCTTGGAGCGATCGTATGACTTTGTCATCATCAACGCGCCGCTGACGGATGAGTTCGGCTCACGACTGAGTATGGATATCAGTGCGTCATCCGGCACGATCGCTGTTTTATTTGCTATGTCGGATGTGTACGAGGAGATCGTGCATAAAACCGCTCCTCACGGTGTATTCATCATCAAAAAGCCTGCCTCCGCCTCGGTCATCAGCCAGTCGCTTTCTCTGTTGATCTCCGCGCGCGAACGCCTCAGATCCGTAGAAAAAAAGGCAGGTAAAGCAGAGAGCAAGATCGAGGAGATCCGTGTCGTTAATAAGGCAAAATGGTTCTTGATCGACAACGAGAACATGAGCGAAAACAACGCACATAAAACTATCGAAAAAGCCGCCATGGACGCAGGTATCACCAAAAAGCAGGCGGCACAGCTTATCATTGGAAAATACCAATAACAGGAAGGTTATTATGACGAAATACATATTTGTAACCGGCGGCGTGGTTTCAGGTTTAGGTAAGGGTATCACCGCCGCGTCGCTGGGCAGGCTGTTGAAAGCACGCGGTCTGAAGGTCGCGTCTCAGAAGCTCGATCCCTACATCAACGTCGATCCCGGCACGATGAGTCCGTACCAGCACGGCGAGGTCTATGTCACCGAGGACGGCGCCGAAACCGATCTCGACCTCGGCCACTATGAGCGATTCATAGACGAGGATCTGAACAAATACAGTAATCTCACCACAGGCAAGGTCTATTCCAATGTGCTTCAAAAAGAACGCAGGGGCGAGTATCTCGGCAAGACGGTACAGGTTATTCCGCATATCACCGACGAGATCAAACGCTTCATCTATAACGTCGGCAAACAGACCGACGCCGACGTCGTCATCACCGAGATCGGAGGCACAATCGGCGATATTGAATCACAGCCGTTTATCGAAGCGATCCGTCAGGTGGGGCACGAGGTCGGGACAGACAATCGTTTGTATATCCATGTGACCCTTGTGCCGTATCTGAAAGCTTCGGGCGAACATAAAAGCAAACCCACTCAGCACTCTGTCAAGGAATTACAGGGATTGGGAATATCGCCCGATATCATCATCCTACGTACCGACGAACCAATTGTTGACAAGGGTATTTTTGATAAGATCGCAGGCTTCTGCAACGTATGGACGGACTGTGTCATCGAGAATCTTACCTTACCCATATTGTACGAAGCGCCGCTCATGCTCGAAAAAGCACATCTCTCAGACATTGTCTGCCGTGACTTGAATCTGAAATCTCACAAGCCGGACCTCTCCGACTGGGAGCATATGGTCGAGCGGATCAAGAACCGCGAGCGCAACGTGAAAATCGGTCTGGTCGGCAAGTACGTCGAACTGCACGACGCGTATCTCTCGGTTGCCGAAGCGCTCCGTCACGCGGGCTTTTATCAGGATTCGTTCGTCGATATCGACTGGATCGACGCGGAGAAGATCACGCCGGATACTGCTGATGAATTGCTCGGTCACCTTGACGGCATCATCGTTCCCGGCGGCTTCGGTCAACGCGGAATAGAAGGGATGATCGAGGCGGCACGTTATGCCAGAGAGCATGAGATGCCATACTTCGGTATCTGTCTGGGTATGCAAATCGCCGTTATTGAATTTGCCCGCCATGTGGCAGGGATCAAAAACGCCAACTCAGGCGAGTTCTCGAAGGATGCCGAGAAGGTGATCGACTTTATGCCCGACCAAAACGACGAGATCGACAAGGGCGGCACCCTGCGTCTGGGTGCGTATCCCTGTACGATTCAGAAGGGTTCCGCGATGGAGCGTGCATACGGTACTAATGAGATCAGCGAACGCCACCGCCATCGCTACGAGTTCAACAACGATTACCGCGAGGTTCTGCAAAGCGCAGGACTGACCCTATCGGGCTTCTCTCCAGATGGAAGGCTGGTTGAAACGGTGGAGCTATCCGATCGACCGTTCTATATCGGCGTACAGTATCACCCCGAGTTCAAATCCCGTCCGAACAAGCCTCACCCGCTGTTCACCGCATTCATCAAGGCGGCTCTGTTATAAATCGAAGGAAAGCAAAAGCAAGGCACTTTTTCGGTGCCTTGCTTTTTATGTAAATTCTGACATGTGTCCGCCGTTCATGCCGGCAGTCAATCGCCGACTTTACAAAAGGCGGAATAATACTAAGTATCATTAAAACACTTTAACATTTATTGCGTTAAATTCCGCATAGCGGTGTTGTCGTCCTTGACATACGCCAGCAGTGACACTAAGCCAATCGCTTCGCTCTTGGAGTGTTGTTGCATGGGTGTTGTTAGCCAAATCAAAGATTTGGACAACACCTCAAGTATGCCTGCGTCCTCCGCCTTGCTCTGCGAAATTTCTCGCTAACAAATTTGTTAAAGCGTTTAATGGATACTTAGTATAAGGACGCGCGCGTCACGCGTCGATGGTGGAAATCGTGAGGGTCGTTTCTTCGAGAACGTCGAGCAGTACGCGGACAGTATCGAGCGAGGTAAAGATCGTCACGCCGTTTTCGACCGCCGTCTGGCGGATCGCGGTACCGTCCTCATAGTGAACGCCCGACATGATCGCGCGCGTGTTGATGACGTAGCTGACGTAGCCGGCACGGATCGCGTCGAGGATCTGGGTAGAACCTTCGCTGAGCTTTCTCAGCGTTCTGGTGCGGATACCGTGCTCACGCATGGTCTTGGCGGTCAGATCGGTCGCCTCGATGTTGAAGCCCAGGTCGTAGAAGCGGCGGATCAGCGGGACGGCTTCTTCCTTGTCCTCATCGGCAAGGGTGACGATAACCGTGCCGTAGTTCTGCACCTTGGTGCCTGCCGCGACAAGCGCCTTGTACATCGCTCTCGAAAGCTTCTTATCATAGCCGATCGCCTCGCCGGTACTCTTCATCTCAGGAGAGAGATATGCGTCCAGACCCTTGATCTTCTGGAACGAGAATACCGGAACCTTGACGTAATAACGCTTCTTTTCTTCGGGATAGAGCTGGAAGATGCCCTGCTCCTTGAGCGATTTGCCGAGGATGACCTCGGTCGCAATATCCGCAAGGCTGTAGCCGGTGGATTTCGACAGGAACGGAACGGTTCTCGACGATCTCGGGTTGACCTCGATGATATAAACATCTTCGTTTTCGTCTACGATAAACTGGATATTGTACAGACCGACAATGCCGATGGCTTTGCCGAGCTTCTTCGCGTACTGTAAGATAATGCCCTTAACCTTGTCCGAGATCGAGAAGGAGGGATAGACGGAGATCGAGTCGCCCGAATGGACGCCGGTTCTCTCGACAAGCTCCATGATACCGGGGACGAAGACGTCTACGCCGTCACAGATCGCGTCAACCTCGACCTCTTTGCCCATGATATATTTGTCGACCAGAACGGGCTTGTCAACGTCGATTTCAACGGCGGTTTTCAGATAATGTCTTAAATCTTCTTCTTTTGAAACGATCTGCATCGCGCGACCGCCCAGTACGAAGGAAGGTCTGACCAGTACAGGGTAGCCGATCTCCGCGGCAGCCGCTACGCCTTCTTCGATAGAAGTAACAGCTTTGCCTGCGGGCTGCGGAATACCTAATTCTTTAATAATAGCGTTGAAGCTGTCGCGGTTTTCGGCACGCTCGATGGCGGCGCAGTCGGTACCGATGATCTTGACGCCGCGATCCATCAAGGGCTGGGCGAGGTTGATCGCGGTCTGACCGCCGAGAGACGCGATAACGCCCTCCGGCTGTTCAAAGTCGATGATCGCCATGACGTCCTCAGGGGTGAGGGGTTCAAAGTAGAGCTTATCGGCGGTGGTGTAGTCGGTCGAGACGGTCTCGGGGTTGTTGTTGATGATGATCGCTTCATAGCCCGCTCTGCGGATCGTCTGTACCGCGTGAACGGTAGAATAGTCGAACTCAACGCCCTGTCCGATACGGATGGGGCCCGCGCCGAGCACGATGATCTTTCGCCGATCGGAGCGGACAGACTCGTTTTCCTGCTCATAGGTCGAGTAAAAATACGGCACATAGCTCAAAAACTCTGACGCACAGGTGTCGATCATTTTCCAAACAGGTGTAATCCCCGCGCGTTTTCTCTGCGCGTAGATTTCTTCTTCACGGGTATTCCACAGCCGCGCGATCTCCCTGTCTGAGAAGCCTATGCGCTTTGCCTGATACAACACGTCCGATTTCATCGGATGACGGCTGAGTTTGTCCTCCATCTTCACTATGTTGCTCAGCTTATACAGAAAAAATCGGTCAATCATGGTCGAGTTGTGTATCGCTTCGATCGGATAGCTTCTGCGCAGCAGCTCGGCGATCGCAAATATCCTGTCGTCGGTATCCTCGGTAAGATAGTCAACAAGCTCTTCTGTATCAACATTATCAAAGACTTCGTTGTGCAGATGATACAAACCGATTTCCAGAGAGCGGATTGCCTTCAAGAGACTTTCTTCCACCGTTCTTCCGACGCTCATCACCTCGCCTGTCGCTTTCATCTGGGTCGACAGCGTATGCGGAATGTTATTGAATTTGTCGAACGGAAATCGCGGCATCTTCGTGACGATGTAGTCGAGCGCGGGCTCAAAGGACGCAAGGGTGTTGGCGAGAGGGATTTCATCAAGTCGCAGTCCGACCGCGATCTTCGCGCTGACACGGGCGATCGGATAACCCGACGCTTTGCTCGCCAGAGCCGACGACCGCGACACCCTCGGATTGACCTCGATGATGTAGTAGTCCATTGAGTCGGGCGACAGCGCAAACTGTACGTTACACCCTCCCTCGACCTTCAGCTCACGAATGAGCTTCAAGGCGCTGTCACGGAGCATCTGATATTCTTTGTTTGTCAAAGTCTGGGACGGACAGACAACAATGCTGTCGCCGGTGTGGATGCCGACCGGATCGAGGTTCTCCATGTTGCACACGGTGATCGCGGTGTCGTTACTGTCGCGGATGACCTCGTACTCGATCTCCTTATAGCCCTTGACCGACTTTTCGATCAATACCTGGTGAACGGGGCTGAGCTTAAAGGCGTTCATGCCGATCTCAACTAATTCATCTTCACTGTTTGCGAATCCTCCACCGGTTCCGCCAAGGGTAAATGCCGGTCTCAGGACAACAGGATAACCTATTTCCTCAGCCGCAGCTTTCGCTTCATCAAGATTATAGGTGATCTGCGACGGGATAACAGGCTCGCCGATCGACTCGCACATCTCCTTGAACCGCTCTCTGTCCTCGGCGCGCTCAATACTTGCATAGGATGTTCCGAGCAGCTCGACGCGACACTCCTTGAGTACGCCTTTCTTTTGAAGCTGCATCGCAAGGTTCAGCCCTGTCTGACCTCCAATCCCGGGCAGGAGCGCGTCGGGGCGCTCCTTGCGGATAATCTTCGCGGCGTATTCAAGCGTCAGCGGTTCCATATAGATTTTGTCAGCAATCATGGCGTCGGTCATGATGGTCGCGGGATTGCTGTTACACAAGATGACCTCGTAGCCTTCCTCACGCAAAGCAAGGCACGCCTGCGTACCCGCGTAGTCGAACTCCGCCGCCTGACCGATGACGATCGGGCCGGAGCCGATGACCATGATCCGTTTGATATCCGTTCTCTTAGGCATGGCAACTTCCCTCCTCCATCAGTGTGATAAACTCGTCAAACAGATAGCCGCTGTCCTGCGGACCGGGCGCGGATTCCGGATGATACTGCACGCCGAAAGCTTTGTCATGTATACACCTGACACCCTCGACGGTATTGTCAAGCAGATTGATGTGTGTGACCTCGAGCGGCGTACTCTTTAAACTATCGGCATCCACTGCGTAGGAATGATTCTGCGAGGTAATCTCTACCTTATCTGTGCTCAGATTCCTGATCGGATGATTGCCGCCGCGGTGACCGAATTTCAGCTTATAGGTAGAGGCGCCGTAGGACAGCGCAAGGATTTGGTGTCCCAGACAAATACCGAAGATCGGCGCTTTGCCGTGTAGCTTACGGACGGTTTCAATCACCTCTTTGACATCGGTCGGATCACCGGGACCGTTGCTGAGAAAAACACCGTCGGGTTCCAGGGAAAGAATATCATCCGCGTGTGTGTTCCACGGAACGACCGTCACACTGCATCCGCGCTTTTTTAGCGAGCGAACGATATTTTCCTTCATCCCGCAGTCGACAGCGACAACATGAAACCGTGGATTTTCACACCGGTGTAATTCAACCTCCCTGCGGCTGACGCGCGCGACCGCGTCGGTGGGCAGGATGGTCTTTTTCAGCTCCTGAACAACCTTATGGATGTTGCAATTCGCATCGGCTATCATCGCCCGACACGAGCCAACGTCGCGGATATGACGTACGATCATCCTCGTATCAACACCGCTGATACCGACGATACCGTAACGTCGCATAACCTCTTCAAGCGTACTGACAGACCGAAAATTTGAGGGCTCGTCGTTATACTCACGCACAATCATCGCACCGATGGTCGGGACCCTCGTTTCGTAGTCGTCATCATTCATGCCGTAGTTACCGATCAGCGGATAGGCGAACACCACTCCCTGATCGGTGTAGGATGGGTCGGAGAGGATCTCCTGATACCCAACCGGCGAGGTGTTGAACACGATCTCAAAGATCCTGTTTTCATCGCTCCCGAAACCGCTTCCGTAATAGACGGTGCCGTCTTCTAATACCAGTGCCTTATTCATCGTTACTCATCCTTTCACTGATCTTTCTTTCAAAACGATCCTTCGTCGAAGATACCGGGATTGCGGTCGGATATGCTCCACCGAAGCAGGCGGTACAAAAGCCTGTATCATTTCCGGTCAGTTGTCTGACCTTCTCTATGCTCAGATAACCAAGCGTGGTCACGCCAATCTCGTGCGCAATCTCGCTGACACTCATGCGGTTGGCGATCAGCACATCGGCAGAATCAATATCTGTTCCGTAGTAACAGGGGCGGATAAACGGAGGAGCACTGACGCGCATATGAATTTCTTTCGCACCGGCCTTCCACAACAGCCGGGCAATACGGCGACAGGTTGTGCCGCGCACGATAGAGTCGTCGATCAACACCACACGCCTGCCCCTGACTACCTCGCGGATGGGGTTGAGCTTGATCCCGACGCCGGCTTCACGATCTTCCTGGCCGGGAGCGATAAAGGTACGCGCGATGTACTTATTTTTGGTAAAGCCGATCGCGTACGGAATGCCCGATTCCTGTGAGTATCCGATCGCTGCCTCCAGCCCCGAGTCCGGCACGCCGATGACGATATCCGCGTCTACCGGGTGCTCCTGCGCAAGATACCGTCCCGCCGTCTTACGGCACAGACTGACGCATGCGCCGTCGATGATCGAATCGGGCCGTGCAAAATAGATATATTCAAAGACACAGAATTGCTTTTCGGCAGACCGACAGTGCATGGTATCAAATCGAAGCCCACCGCTGTCTATGATCGCCATCTCACCGGGCATCAGATCTCTGACAAGTGTCGCCCCGATCGCGTCCAGTGCGCAGGACTCGGACGCAAAGACGATTTTTCCGTCACTTGTCGTACCGTAGCACAGCGGTCTGAAGCCATGGGGATCGCGCACGGCAATCAGCTTTTGCGGTGAACTGATAATGAGCGAATACGCACCCTCGATGATATCCATCGCTGCAGATACCGCGCTCTCGATCGAGCCGTGCTTTAAGCGCTGCTGCACAATTGTATATGAGATAACCTCTGAGTCGGTGGTGGTATGAAAAATCGCGCCCTGCTCTTCCAGCTTTTTTCTCAGCTCAAAAGAGTTCGACAGATTGCCGTTGTGACACAGCGCCATCCGGCCTTTGTGATGGTTGACGAGCAGGGGCTGGATGTTTTGCGTCAGCTTTGCGCCCGTCGTAGCATAGCGAACATGACCTACCGCGATATTGCCCATGCCGAGGGTGCTGAGCCGATCGCTTGAGAACACTTCGCAGACTAACCCCTCGCCTTTTTCATAGCGGAACACGCCGTCGTCGTTGACGGCAATCCCCGCGCTCTCCTGACCGCGATGCTGCAGCGCATACAGCGCGTAGTAGGCGAGCTGCGAAAGATTGTCGGGCGTCTTGCTGTAAACGCCGAACACCCCGCACTCTTCATGTATCTTTCCCATATTAGCCTCCAAAACAACAAAAAAAGACAAAGACCCCTTGGAAAACCAAGACGTCTTTGTCTTAACTGTATCTATTATACGCTTTTCATCCGCATTTGTCAAACGATGTTTCATCAGCTTTTTTCAGCTTATTCAAAACAGATTACTGCCAAAACAGATATCAGCACGTTTGCTTTTCTTTTGCGGTATGGCTCGTCAAAACCCGATAAACATCTTCGAAAATACGTCGCAAAAGACATGCGCCGCCGTAATCCGCATGCCCGCTTGGGTGTTTTTTGAGTGAAGTTCAAACAAAGGGGTTATCAAGAAGTATTGATCGAGCGAATAATTTACAGAATTTTCTTTATTTTTTTCTAATCTTATGCTATACTGATTCTTATAATGGGGTTTTATAGGGATTTCACTCTCTGTAAACCATGAACGAAAGGAATGATTTGATGGGTTTATTTAAGGCGCTGTTCGGCGATTACTCCACGCGCGAGCTCAAGCGTATCAGACCGATTTGCGATAAGGTTCTCTCTTTAGAGGACAAGTACGCCGCGATGTCCGAAAATGAGCTGAAAGCTCAGACCGATATCCTTAAGGGACGTCTGAAAAACGGCGAGACTACCGACGATATCCTGCCCGACGCTTTTGCGGTTTGCCGTGAAGCTTCGTGGAGAGTACTCGGCATGAAGCACTTCCCCGTACAGATCATCGGCGGCATCGTCCTGCACCAGGGTCGTATCGCCGAGATGAAGACCGGTGAAGGTAAAACGCTGGTAGCAACCCTGCCGGCTTACCTCAACGCTCTGACCGGCGAAGGCGTGCATATCGTCACTGTCAACGACTATCTGGCAAAACGCGACAGTGAATGGATGGGCAAGCTCTACCGCTGGCTCGGGTTGTCAGTCGGCTTAATTATCCACGATATCCCGGTCAATGAACGTAAGGCGATGTATAACGCCGATATCACCTACGGCACAAACAACGAACTGGGATTTGACTATCTGCGCGACAACATGGTCGTATACAAAGAACAAAAGGTGCAGCGTCAGCATGCTTTTGCTATCGTCGACGAGGTCGACTCGATCCTGATCGACGAGGCGCGTACGCCGCTGATTATCTCAGGCAAGGGCGATAAGGCGTCTGACCTTTATGAACGCGCCGATCAGCTTGCCAGAACCCTGAAGAAATATGTCTTTACCGAGATCGACAACAAAGAGGATCTCGAGGAGTTTTATAAAGAGAACAGCATTGACTATGTCGTCGACGAAAAGGCGCATACCGCTACCCTTACCCAGTTGGGCGTGAAAAAGGCGGAGGCATTTTTTAACCTCGAAAATCTGACCGATCCCGACAACATCACCATCCAGCACCACGTTAACCAGGCGATCAAGGCGTACGGCTGCATGAAGAACGAGGTCAACTACGTCGTCAAGGACGGCGAGGTCATCATCGTCGACGAGTTCACGGGTCGTTTGATGTACGGCAGACGCTACAACGAGGGTCTGCACCAGGCGATCGAAGCCAAAGAAGGCGTGAAGGTAGAGAGCGAGTCAAAAACCCTTGCAACCATCACCTTCCAGAACTTCTTCCGCTTGTACGGCAAGCTGTCCGGTATGACCGGTACCGCTAAGACCGAGGAAGAGGAGTTCCAGGAAATCTACAAGCTCGACGTCGTCGAGATCCCGACCAACAAAGACGTCATCCGCCAGGATATGCAGGACGCGATCTACCGCACCGAGCGCGGCAAGTTCATGGCGATCATTGAAGAGATCAAAGAGGCACACGCAACGGGTCAGCCCGTGCTGGTGGGCACGATCTCAATCGAAAAGAGCGAACAGCTCTCGAAGCTTTTGAAAAAGACAGGTATCCAGCATAATGTTCTGAACGCAAAGCACCATGAAAAGGAAGCGGAGATCGTCGCCCAGGCAGGTAAGTTTGGCGCTGTGACCATCGCAACCAACATGGCAGGCCGCGGTACGGATATTGTGCTCGGCGGTAACGCCGAATATATGGCAAAGGCTCAGCTGAGAAAAGACGGCTATGATGACGAGGTTATCGCAGAGGCAACCGGTTTTGCGGATACGGACGACGAGACCATCAAGGAAGCCCGCGCAAAATACCAGGAATACTACGATCTGCATAAAGAAGAAACCAACGCCGAAGCTGAGAAGGTCAGAGAGGCAGGCGGTCTGTACATCATCGGTACGGAACGTCACGAAAGCCGCCGTATCGACAACCAGCTGCGCGGTCGAAGCGGCCGTCAGGGCGACCCCGGTAAATCAAAATTTTTCCTGTCGTGCGACGACGACCTCATGCGTATCTTCGGCGGCGAGAGGATGGCGATGATTCTCGACCGAATGAATGTTGATGAGGATCAGCCGATCGAAGCGAAAATGCTGACCAGCATCGTCGAAAGCTCCCAGCAAAAGGTTGAAAGCCGCAACTTTGCGATCCGTAAATCCGTCCTTGACTATGACGACGTCATGAACCGTCAGCGTGAGATCATCTACGGTCAGCGCAATCAGGTGCTCGACGGCGAGGATGTGCACGAAACCGTTGTTAAAATGGTCACCGATACCATCGAGAACAACGTCAACATGTTCTGTGCCGACGATATGATGAAAGAGGACTGGAACCTGGCGGGTCTGAACGAGCTGTACAGAGGCTGGCTGATCGACGACAGCAACAAATTTTCCTCAAAAAATACCGAGGATCTTGAAAAAGCCGACCTCATCAAGGAATTGCAGGACAGAGCGATGAAACTCTACGGCGAGAACGAAGAGCTTGTCGGCTCAGACACCATGCGCGAGATGGAACGTATCTATCTCTTAAAGAGCGTCGACACCTACTGGATGGAACATATCGACAATATGGATCAGCTCAAACAGGGTATCCGCCTGAGAGCCTACGGTCAGCGCGATCCGGTCGTCGAGTACCGTATTGAGGGCTTTGATATGTTTGACGAGATGATCGAAACCATCCGTCAGGAAACCGCAAAGCTGATACTCGTCGCGCCCAAGCGCGTCTATGAGATCCAGAAGAAGCGCGAAGAGCTGGAGGCAAAGCGCAGAGAGATGGAAGAACAGGCTGCCGCGGAACACAGGGTGATCCTCAAGACCGAGGAGGACAGACGTCCGAAGCCCTCGGCAGTAGAACTGGGACTCAAGCGGGAGCAGGTCGCAAAGCCTGTCGAATTTGCGGGAGACGGTACCGTTTCCACCAACAAGACGGTCGTCAACAAAAAGAAAAAGCCCGGTCCGAACGACCCCTGCTGGTGCGGCTCGGGCAAGAAATACAAAAAATGTCACAAACCGATTGATGAGGGATATAAGAGTGAGTAAAGTAAGAACAAGATTTGCGCCAAGCCCGACGGGTTTTATGCATGTCGGCAACCTGAGAACGGCGCTGTATGAATATCTGGTCGCCAAAAGTCAGGACGGCACCTTTGTCCTGAGGATTGAAGATACCGACCAGGAAAGATATGTAGAAGGCGCGGTTGACGTCATCTACAAGACGCTGGAGACGGCGGGGCTGAAGCATGACGAAGGCCCCGACGTCGGCGGCGACTACGGCCCCTATGTGCAGAGCGAAAGAAAGGATATGTACCTGCCCTACGCCGAACAGCTGATTCAAGAAAGAAAGGCGTACCGCTGCTTCTGCACCAAGGAAAGGCTGGAAAAAATCCAGAACGAGACCGTCGGCGGCGGTTACGACCGTCACTGCCGTGATCTCAGCGATGAAGAGATACAAAAGAATCTGGATGCAGGCGTCCCTTACGTCATCCGTCAGAAGATGCCGGTCGAAGGCTCAACCACCTTTACGGACGCGGTGTTCGGCGAGATCACCGTGGACAACAGCGAACTGCAGGATCAGATTCTAATCAAGCAGGACGGCTATCCGACCTACAACTTCGCAAATGTTATCGACGATCACACGATGGGTATCACCCACGTTGTCAGAGGTTCGGAATATCTCAGCTCCACCCCGAAGTACAATCTGCTGTATGAAGCATTCGGCTGGGAGATCCCGACCTACATTCACCTACCGCTGATTAACGGCAAAAATGACGACGGCACAGTCTCAAAGCTCAGTAAACGTCACGGCTCAACAGGATTTGAGGATCTCATCAAAGAAGGGTATCTGCCCGAGGCGATCATCAACTACATCGCCCTCTTGGGCTGGTGTCCGAAGGATAACCAGGAAATCTTTACGCTCGACGAGCTGTGCAAGGTTTTTGATATCAGCGGCATCAGCAAGAGCCCGTCTGTCTTTGACTATGACAAGCTCGAGTGGTTCAACGGCGAGTACATCAAGGCGATGTCTGAAGAGCAGCTTGTTGCCGTTTTTGCCCCGTATTTCAAACAAGTACTGGGCGATAAAGAGCTTGACTATCACAAGATGGCGGCAATCCTGCAGCAGCGCACCACCAAGTTGACCGATATTCCTGAGAAAATCGACTTTTTCGCGGCGCTGCCCGAGTACGACAAGGAGTTGTTCATCAACAAGAAAAGTAAGACGAATCTCGAGAACGCTCCCACCATGCTCAAGGCGGTGTATGACGAGCTTTCGGCGCTGGAAAACTGGGATCACGACAGTATCCATGACGCGCTGATCGGGCTGGCGCAAAAGCTGGAGGTCAAGAACGGCACCGTGATGTGGCCGGCGAGAATCGCCGTAGCGGGCAAAACCGTTACCCCCGGCGGCGCAATCGAGATCCTTGACATCTTGGGCAAGGAAGAAAGCCTGAGAAGGATGGAGATCGGACTGGAGAAATTGAAATAATAAGAAGTCTCCCTTTGATAAAGGGAGATTTTGATAATCCATAAAATGAGGGAAAGTATATGACAGAAGAAATCAAAAACACCGTGGAGAACGGCGAGGAAATGTCCTCGAACTTCATCCACACCATGATAGAAAAGGATACCGCCGAGGGAGGCGATTACTACGGCAAAAAGGTGCACACGCGCTTTCCGCCCGAGCCGAACGGCTATCTGCACATCGGTCACGCCAAGGCGATCTGCATCGACTTCGGCACCGCGCTGAAATACGACGGTATCTGTAACCTGCGTATGGACGACACCAACCCGACCAAAGAGGATGTGGAGTTCGTCGACGCAATCAAAGAGGATATCCACTGGCTGGGATTCGACTGGGAGGACAGGTTCTACTACGCTTCCGACTACTTTGACAAGATGTATGCGGCAGCGGTCGAGCTGATCGAAAAGGGGTTAGCCTACATTTGCGAGCTGACGCCCGAGCAGATGCGCGAATACCGCGGCGATCTGAACACCCCGGCAAAGTCGCCGTATCGCGACAGACCGATCGAAGAAAGCCTCGCGCTCTTTGAAAAGATGAAGAACGGCGAGATCGAGGACGGTAAAATGACCCTGCGCGCGAAGATCGACCTCAGCTCCGGCAACTTCAACATGCGCGATCCGGTTATCTACCGCATGAACCGTCTGCACCATCACCGCACCGGCGACAAGTGGTGCATCTATCCGATGTATGACTTTGCGCATCCGATCGAGGACGCGCTGGAGGGAATCACCCACAGCCTGTGTACACTGGAGTTTGAGGATCACAGACCGCTGTATGATTGGGTCATCGAGAACGTTACCCTACCCTCAAGACCGCGTCAGATTGAGTTCGCGCGACTCGGCATCAACAACACGGTGATGTCAAAGCGTAAGCTCAGGGCTCTGGTCGAGGGCGGATATGTCAAGGGCTGGGACGATCCGCGTATGCCTACCCTGTGCGGACTGAGACGCCGCGGTTACACGCCGAAGTCAATCCGAAATTTCTGTGACAGAATCGGTGTGAGCAAGGTTAACTCTACCGTGGAGTACGAGTTCCTTGAACACTGCTTGAGAGAGGATCTCAACATGACCGCGCAGCGCGTGATGGTCGTGCTCGACCCGATCAAGTTGGTCATCACCAACTATCCCGAGGGTCAGTCGGAAACCTTCCATGTGGAGAATAATCCGAACAATGAAGCTGACGGTACCAGAGAGGTCACCTTCAGCCGTGAATGTTGGATCGAACGCGGCGACTTCATGGAAGAGCCGATCAAGAAATATCAGCGTCTGTACCCGGGCAACGAAGTGCGTCTCAAAAGCGCGTATATCGTGAAATGCACAGGTTGCAAGAAAGACGAGAACGGCAACGTGGTCGAGGTCTACGCCGAGTACGATCCCGAGACCCGCGGCGGCAATACGCCCGACGGCAGAAAGGTGCGCGGCACGATTCACTGGGCCGACGCTCAGAACGCCATCGACGCGACCTGCAACCTGTACGACAACCTCTTCACCGTGCCCGACCCCGAAGCGGACGGCAGAGATTTCCTTGAGTTTATCAACCCCGAATCGTTAAAGGTCGTTGAGGGATGTAAAGCAGAAAAGGCGATTGAGAGCTTTGCTGCTCCCGCGTACTTCCAATTCATGAGAACAGGCTACTTCTGCATCGACCCCGACAGCACCAAGGAGAAGATGATCTTTAACAGAAGCGTCAGCTTGAAGGATGGGTTTAAAAAGAAGTAAAACTTCTTTTAGTTAGGAGTTAGGAGTGAGGAGTTAGGAGTTTCGGTTACTCGCTGCGCTCATACATTCATATATAGAAATAAAAAAAACGCTTGCAACTCTTTTTTAGAATTGCAAGCGTTATTTATTTAGATTACTGCGTTATTGAAATAGAATCAGGTGTGGACGGAGTCCGCCATTAACTCCTCACTCCTAACTCCTCACTCCTAACTCCTCACTCCTAACTCCTTACGGCTCCTAACTCACCAGCGCTCCTATCGCCGCCTCTACGACGGGGGACGCGGCGGTGATGCCATAGCCGCCCTCGACGACGGTCGCGGCGAACGCGTAAGGGTGATTAGGATCATCAATGAATCCGACGAACCACGCGGTAGGCTCCTTGCCCTGCCCTACCTCGGCAGTACCGGTCTTGGCACAGAAATTCAGTCCCGCAAGGCTGACGCCGCGGTAAGAGTAGCTCTCGGCGGAAGCTTTCATCAGCTCCTTGACCCTTGCGGCGGTGGTAGAGGAAAGCATGTCGATATCTTTGCTCTTGTTGACGGAGATGTTCAGCTTATCCATTAGGTTACCGTCGTCCTGCACGATATAGGGCGAAGAAGCGGTGCCGCCGTTCGCAACAGCGGAGGAGATCATCGCCATCAGCATGGGGTTGGCAAGGTCCTCGTACTGACCGATACCCGACCATGCGAGATAGTTCTCGCCGGCGCCGGTCGCGTCATAACGGCTGGTCGCGATCGGGATATCGCTCATCTTGAAATCAGCGTTATTGAAGCCGAGCTTTTCGGCGGTTTCTTTCATCTTTGTCTCACCGACCTGCATCGCGATCTGTCCGAAGGCGCAGTTGCAGGAATTGGCGAAGGCTTCCTTAAAGCTCTGGGTGCCGTGGGCATACTCGCAGGTGATGGGGTTGCCCTCGACGTCAAGTGAACCGTAGCAGGTAAAAGACTGTTGGTCGATATCGGGAATGTTGTCGATCGCCGCCGCAGCGGTGATGATCTTGAATACGGAACCGGGGGTGAAGGTGGAGGACACGACGTTATCGAGATAGACGCCGTCGTAGTCGCTCTCGTTGTCCTCGGTAATCGTCGGCGGATCGGCGGGATCGTAGGAAGGCGCGCTGACGTCGCACAAGACCTCGCCGGTTTTGTAGTTGTAGACGACGCAGGCGCCTTTGTGACCGCCCATCGCGCTGTATGCCGCGCGGCACGCATCCGCGTCGACCGTAAGCGTCAGATCCTTGTTGCCCGCACCGCTCAAGGATTCGGGCAAGCCCAAACCTAAGGCAAAATTATAGCCCGAAAGATTGGTGCGGTAACGGCTCTGGATCGCGGAAGAAATGTTCAAGCTGTTGTCGCCGACAACGTGGAGCAGGGCTTCACGCGTGGTGAGGTCGTCGCTGTAATGGCGCTCGTCATTTTCGCTGTAGGCGAGCGCCTTTTGGTTGCGGTCGGAGATCTTGCCGGCTCTGCCGAGACCGCTTGCGGACGCCAGGTGTCCGTTGAAGGGCTGCTGTACCCAATCGCCGCTGAAAAGTACCACGCGCACGCCGAGGAAGATCGTACCGGCTAAGAACGCGAAGGTCACAAACCACAGGATCAGAGAACGGGTCATGATCCGTTTCATACGGCTACCTCCTTTCGCTGAGGCAGGGCGTTGGACGGAGCGCGGCGTTTTGCGGCATAGGTGCGCTCGTCAGCCGCCTTGATGAACGCCAGAAGTCCCCAACAGGAGATCATCGACGATCCACCCGCCGACAGGAACGGCAAGGTAACGCCCGTCAAGGGCAGGATATCGGTGATACCGAAAATATTTAATGCGCTTTGGATCACCATCAGACCCGCCGCGCAGCACGCGGAGATCGCGTAGAACGAGGATCGGGAACGCGTGGTGATCGCGCGGGAATAGAACGCCAAAGCGATGATCGCCGCCGCGATCGAGAAAGCGACGATAACGCCCATCTCCTCGGCGACCAACCCGAAAACGAGATCGGACTCGGACGCGAATACATATTTGAGAAAACCGTTGCCGACGCCGACGCCGATCAGTCCGCCCGACGCCATGTAGGTCATCACGCGCACCTGCTGGTAGCCGCCGCTGTCCTGGGTATGCTCCCAGACATGTCCCCATGCGGAAAAACGCTCGGCGACATAGGGCTTGATGCTCAGCACGATGAACACAGCGAACGCCGCCGCGACAAGCGCGAGGATGACGGTCTTGAAATCACCGGAACGCATGAACGCGATCAAAAGGAAGGTCGCGAAGAAGATCAGCGCGGTACCGAAGTCACCCATCAGCGCCAGAGCGCCGACGCAGATCGCGGAAAAGACGATGAACTCGATGAAGTTGCGCTTGGTCTGTAACTTATCCAACGCGGACGCGCCGACAAAGATGAACGCGACCTTGACGAACTCGGAGGGCTGGACGCTGACTCCGCCGATGCTGATCCAGTTGGCGGCGCCGTTCTGGACGCGGCCGAAAACAATGTTAACCGCCAACAGTCCGACGGCGCCGATCATGATCGGCAAACGCCATTTGTTGACGCGGTCGGGATCTTCGATGAGCTTCACGATCACGGCGAATACGATCATGCCGAGCGTCATCGCGATCATCTGGACGATTGCGGAACGCAGCTCCTGCCGTACGAGCAGCATAACACCCATGCCCGACAGGAAACAGGCTAATGCCTCCAGCTCATAATTCACGCGGTTCAAGGCATAGGACGAGATACAAAAAAAGGTCCACATCAAGACCTCCATCGCACCGCAGATATACAGGGGCACAAAGTCCTTGACCTCGTTGGAAAAACACGCTTCGACCGCCATGAAGAGGTGAAAGAAGGTGATCAAGATCATCAGCTTATAGGGCTTTAGGGCGCCTTTATCGGACGCTTTGGAGAAAAACCATGAAGGTCGCAGGCGCTCCTGGTACTCTTCACCGCGCTTCAAAACCAGTGTTGTGTGTCCGATGGTAATCTCATCGTCGATAATCACCTTGGTGCGGCCTTCGGCGCGTTCGCCGTTAACATAGGTACCGAACTTGGAGCCGATATCGGAGATGAACCAGCCTTCTTTGCGGCGGAGAAAAACACAGTGATCGCGCGAAACGCTGATATCCGACACGCGGATGTCGGAGCCCTTGCTCCTGCCGATGGAATTTTCCCAGAATAATACCGGTATCTGCTGGCCGGTCTCAAGGATCTCTAAAGTGACGAGAGGCTTTTCGGGACGTCGGTGACGGCGTGCCGACGCAAAACACTGGTAAACAATCACCAGCGCATAGATCGGCAGCAGCGCACGCAGCGCGATGGTCGCGATGTCCAAAATCATTTGCAGATTCAAACGCCTCACCTCCATAGGTAAATATATGGATAATTTTACTATAGATACCTGTAAAAGTCAAATGAAGGAAATGTAAACATCACCCCATGCGAGAAAAAGAAGGCTGTCGGGATGACAGCCTTCAGAGGATTCTATCAATAGATGATAACCGGGGTTCCGGTGGGAATGTTGTTGTAGATCGTTGCGACGGCGCCGTAGGGTGTGTTGACACAGCCGTGTGAGCCGTTGCCCTTATAGATCGGGTTGCCGTACTCGGAACGCCAGCTGGCATCGTGGATGCCGTAGGAGCTGCCGATGAAAGCCATCCAATAGCTGACAAAGGAACTGTAACCGGCACCGTTGAGGTAAATATTGCGCGCCTTGTTGTTGATCTCATAGTAGCCTGTGGGAGTATCGCAATCGCCCTCGTTGCCGGTGACGACTTCGGTGGAAGCGATCTGGTAGCCGTCCTTGTACGCCCACATATGCTGCTGGTCGATGCTGATCTCAATGTAGGTATCGCCGACATAATCACCGTATGCCCTGTCAGTCACGCGCTGGCTCTTCTTGTTGCTGGTACCGGTGATATAGGTGCTGCCGCTGCTGTAGATCGGACGGATGCGGAAATAGTAGGTCTTGCCGACGGTCAGCTTGGTGGTGTTGAAATACAGGCGCGGAGTGGTAAAGAGCTTCTCAAAGCTAGAGTTGCTCGGGCTGGTCGATATATAGACCTCGTAATGGGTCGCGTAGGGGTTCGCGTTCCATGTCAGGTTGACGCGGCCTAAACGCGAGGTGATGGAATAGTCGGGTCCGCAGAGTCCCGCCATAAAGGTAATGCTGTCGGCGTCGGAGCTGTAGGAGGTACCGTAGAGCTCTCTAAAACTCTTGACGCGGTAGCGGTAGGTTCTGCCCTGACGGACAGAGTAATCCGAAAACTCGGTGTTCGCGTTGCCGCGGATGGTCTTATAGAGAACTTCACTGCCGCCGGATTCGGTGCGATAGATGCGATAGCCGGTCGCGTTCGGGTTGCGGTCCCAATCCATCTCGAGAACGTCGGAGGAACGCCACTTTGTCAGACCGGTGACTGCGGCAGGCTGGGTTGCGGTCTTTTTCAGCGTTCTTTCGCCCTCAATGATCTTACCCTTATAATTGATGTACGCGCTGACCATAAAATAGTACTGGGTACCCTGGCGCAGCGGCTTGACGGTACATGAGTTGGTCTTGACGTCCGCGAAACGAGAGAAATTCTTGTGCAGATCAGCGTTGAGATAGTAAACGTAATAGCCGTCGGCTCCCGGAACCTTGTCCCATGTCAGGACAGCAAGATCGCTTTCAAAGCTGGTGCGGTCGATATTCTTAACAATACCGACGGTGGGCTCGGGTTCTTCGGTGGGCGCTTCGGTCGGAGCGGCTGTCTCGGGCTCGGTGGGAGCAACGGTAGGCTCCTCAACCCCTGTCTGTGCTAATTCCGCCGACGTTTCATCAACCATCGCGGGTTCTTCTGTAACAACCTTCTGCGGTTCGGTCATGTCCTCTGCGGACGCGGTGACCGCGGTGAATACAGAAGCCGCAACGATGACCGCCATCATCAGCGCGAGAAACTTCTTTGTCTTCATATGATTTTCCCTCCATATTTGGTTTCTGATTAGGATATTTTCCCATATTACGCAATATATAGTAGCACACCGCTCGGGAAAGCGCAAGTACTTTTGCGAATTTTTCACGCTTAATCGACAATATACGCCCTGATACGCGCATACTGGATCTCGTCAACAGTAACTTCCATCGACACTCCTTCGGCGGTATAATCCTCTGTATGGATCACGGCGGTCTCGCGGAGTTTTGCGGAAACACCAACCTTATCGAACGGCAACAGAAGCTTGACGCGCATAAGCTTTTTGGGGAGATTTTCTTCGATCGCGCGCAAAAGATCGTCGATACCGACAGCGTACTTGGCGCTGATATGCACTGCGCCGGAGATACCTGCCATGTTATCCGAAATCAGATCGCACTTGTTCAGCACAGGGATGATCGGCTTGTCAAGGCTTGAGAGCGACGCAAGAAGATCACGGGTGACCTCAAGGTGCAGACGGCTTTCCTCGGCGCTCGCGTCGCAGACGTTGAGGATAATATCCGCCTGCGCGGCTTCTTCGAGGGTGGATTTGAACGCTTCTACCAGATGGTGGGGCAGTCGGCGTACCAAACCGACGGTGTCAATCAGCATGACAGACACGCCGTTGGGTAACTTTAGGGCACGGGAGGTCAGGTCGAGGGTTGCAAAAAGCTTGTCCTCGCTGAGCACACCCGCATCAGTCAAAGTGTTCATCAAAGTGGACTTGCCGGCGTTGGTATAGCCGACGATAGCGACGGTAATAACGCCATCCTTGTCACGGCGGACACGCAACTGACGGCGGTGTTCTTCAACGTCTTTCAGCTGGGATTTCAACGTTTCCATCCTGCGCTTGATATGACGGCGGTCGGTCTCAAGCTTGGTCTCACCCGGTCCGCGCGTTCCGATACCGCCGCCTAAGCGGGACATCTCGACGCCTTTACCCGTCAGTCGGGGCATCATATACTTTAATTGCGCTAATTCGACCTGCAGCTTGCCCTCCCGCGACTTGGCGCGCAGAGCGAAGATATCAAGAATGAGCATGGTGCGGTCGATGACGCGCACGTCGGTGGCTGCTTCGATGTTGCGGATCTGAACAGGCGACAGCTCGAGGTCGAAGATAATCAGGTCGATCTCTTCGGCTTTGCAATAATCCTTGATCTCATCCAACTTGCCCGATCCGACGCAGGTCGCCGAATCAACATGTTGCAGCTTTTGGGAGATCGACGCGGCAGGGATTGCTCCCGCGCTCTCGGTCAGCTCAAACAGCTCCGCTAACGAGGCTTCGGCGTCGTACTCACCTGTGTCGACCTCTACCAATAACGCCCGGGTCGGCGCTTGTTCTGTGACTGTTAATTCCATAAATACTCTCCGAACTATAGAAAATTTCAAAAAACTATGCTATAGTAGGTATTATATTAGAATCCGCGGCATTTTTCAAGGGATTACAGCAACATATAGATCAGCGCCAGGAGCAGATTCATGTCCGCACCGTCCTTCATCAGAATCACCAGAAGCAGCATAATCAGGCTTTGATCCTTATCCTGCAGTAACAGCTCCAACATACCACGCGGTTTTTCGGGGAGCTGCGGCGGCGTTGGATCCTGTTTTGGTTCCGGCTCCGGTTCGGGAGGTTTCTCGGGCGGTTTAGGCGGAGTTGATTGGCTTTGCGGTCGGCGGTCAAAGGACGAATACATCCGACGTACCCTGTCCATCGCCTCCTGCTCTAGAGAATTTGACGGCATCGTATCACCTACAGATCGAATAAAGGTAGATCCTTGAGCAGCGGCATCAGCTTCATCACACGGATCAGCCGCTTGGCTTTATCGAGCTTTTGCTGCCGTTCCTCGCTCAAAAACGGTCGCATCGCCTCAAGCAGACGGGTAGTATCGTCATCCTGCTTCAAAGAACCGAGCATGGGCATAAGGCTCATCAGCTGAGCGGTCATATCGTCGCTTTGCGCGGGCTCGGGCTCGGGCTTCGTATGTACGCCCGGCGCGTCAACGCCGAGCTGTGAAGCCAAAGACGCGATCTCACGCATCGCTTCGGGATCGCTGAGGATTCCGCTGAGCTTCTCGGATAGATCGTCCATCAGCCCATGATCCTCTTGATGATGGCTTTCGCCTGAGGAGTGTTCAAAAACGCCTTCGCCTTGTCCTCATCAGACAGGATCTCTTCCATCTGGCGCGCTTTGTCAGAGGGGAGCTTTGACAAAAGCTTGCCGTAGCTGGAGGTATTTACCGCGTTTTTGATATCGTTTTCGGGCGTTCCCATCCGCTCGCTGAGCTGTTTTATCAGCTTATTGATCTGTTCATTATCAGCCATAGTATATCTCCTTATCTTAGCTTATATCAATATACTATGCAGTCAGGAGAAAAATATGAAAATAATCGTTGTTTCCGATACCCACGGCTCGTACCGCAACTTCAAAAAAGTGATGGAGCTCAACCGCAACGCCGACATCGTCGTGCACTGCGGCGACAGCCGCAATGAGGTGGAACAAATTAAAACAGAATTTCCCGATAAGGTATACTATACCGTCAAGGGAAACTGCGACTTTGACAAAGCGCTGCCGTTTTCGGAAGAATTTACCGTGGACGGCGTGAGGTTCTTTGCGACGCACGGACATATGTATAATGTAAAGTTCGGGCTGCTCGACCTGTTTATGGCGGCAAAAGAAAAACAGGTTGATATCGCCCTGTACGGTCACACACATGTCACGCACGATGAATCGGTCGACGGGATCAGGCTCTTTAACCCCGGGTCGCTGGGATATGAAAAGAGCTTTGGCGTGATCGAGATCAAGGACGGTCAGGTGCTGAGCAATATCGCGCGCTTGAAATAAAACCGCATTCATCCAACACACAGAAAATAACAGTGGATTTTTCTTGCGCTTTATGCTATAATGTAGTTTGGTTTATAAGAAAGGCGGTGACGGTATGGATCTGAAAATACAGCCGGATAACGAAAATATCATCCGCGAGCTTTGCTCATCCGACAGGATTCCGCATACCGTCATCATCGAGGGAAGCAATAAAGAAGAACGCGACAGTGCGGCAGTCATCTTGGCTGCGGGAGCGGTATGTGAAGAAAGAAAGCGGCCGTGCCTTTGCTGTACCGCGTGTCACAAGGTAATAGAAAACCATCATCCCGACGTTTTCTTTCCTGAACCGAGCAAAAATCTCAAAAGCGGCATTCTCTCGCTCAAAGACCTGCGCGACAATTACCTGTCACAGATAAGCGTCAAGCCGAACGAAGCGCCGTGTAAGGTCTATGGCTTCTTTGACGCGGACAAGCTGCTCAGAGAGGACGCACAGAACGCACTGCTCAAGACCATCGAGGAGCCGCCGCAAGACCTTCTTTTCATCTTCACAGCGGAAAGCGCGAAAAGCATGCTGCTGACGGTTCGTTCAAGAGCGCGCATCATCACCCTGCGGCATACCGAAAGCACAAACGACGAAGGTGAAAGGATCGCCGAAGAGATGATCGACGGGATCGTTTCATCCTATGAATATGATTTGCTGTGCACCCTGAGTTCTATCAACGACAAGGAAAAGCTCACGGACGCTCTGACCGCTTTTGCTGAAAAGCTCAGACAAACGCTGGGTTTTTACAGCGGTGTGAACACCGATGATACAGCGGTCAGAAGGCTTGCGAGAAAACTGGATCGCGGCCGCGCAATCGCCCTCTCGGACGTGTCCAATGAAGCGGTGCGTATACTCAAAACCAATGTTAACCTACAGCTGCTGACAACGTGGCTGTCATCACAATATAGGAGGATTACATGGCAGAAGTAATCGGCGTAAGATTCAAAGAGGTAGGCAAGGTCTACTACTTTGATCCCGACAACAAAAAGCTGAAACTGGACGACACCGTTATCGTCGAAACGTCGCGCGGCGTGGAGTGCGGTAAGGTCGCCATTGCAAATAAAGAAGTTCCCGATGAGGAGATCGTACATCCCCTGAAGAAACTCGTCCGCGTCGCGACGAAAGAGGATCTCAGACGTCTGGAGGATAACGCGCGCAAGGAAAAAGACGCGATGAAAGTCTGTGAACAGAAGATCGCGGAGCACGGGCTGGAGATGAAGCTTGTCGACGTGGAATACACCTTTGACAACTCAAAGATCCTATTCTACTTTACCGCAGACGGCAGAGTCGACTTTCGCGCGCTGGTCAAAGACCTCGCGTCAGTGTTCCGTACCCGCATCGAGCTCAGACAGATCGGCGTGCGTGACGAGAGCAAGATGCTGGGCGGTTTAGGCGTTTGCGGCAGACCGTTCTGCTGTTCGTCCTTCCTCGGCGAGTTCCATCCCGTTTCCATCAAGATGGCAAAGGAACAGGGGCTGTCTCTCTCCCCCACCAAGATCTCCGGCACCTGCGGCAGGCTGATGTGCTGTTTGAAATATGAGCAGGAAGCGTACACCGACTTATTAAAGCACACGCCCAAGGTCGGCGCGATCGTTAAAACCCCTTACGGACGCGGTCTGGTGGTAGAGGTTAATCTGCTAGCGCGTACACTCAAGGTCAAGATGGACAACACTCCGGATGACGCCGCTCCGCAGAGCTTTAAGGTCAGAGAGGTGCGTATCGTCAAAGACGGATACATCAAGGTCAACAAAAAAGAGATCGAAGAGCTCAAGGGGCTGGAAGATAAATAAACAGCACGGCAGTCACAAAAATGTGGCTGTCGTTTTTATTCAGCGTATTAGCTTGAGCTAATACGGGTTGAAGCAATACTGTTGTCGAATTAGCTTAAACTAAGGGGGTTTTAGCTTAAGCAAACGAGCGAAAGCTTTTGCTAATTTTGGTTAGCTGTGGCTAATTTTTGGCTTAAAACCTTGATTTTTTAAATCTATGTGCTACAATGAAACCATCAAATACAAGGAGGTCAAATCATGGCTTATAAGATTTCTGACGATTGCATTTCCTGCGGCGCTTGCGCTGATGAGTGCCCTGTATCCGCTATCTCTGAAGGTGACGGCAAGTACGTTATCGACGGTGACGCTTGCATCGAGTGCGGTGCCTGCGCAGATGTTTGCCCTGTAGGCGCTCCTGCTGCGGAATAATTTTTTACAAACTTAACCGAGGCTTTGTGCCTCGGTTATTTTTTTGCCTGCAAAAGCGATTTACAAGTATCGTCAAGTATGATAGAATACAAATATAGCTTATACTAATCCTTCATAAAAACCTTTATCATTTATTGGGCTAAATTTCGCATAGCTTTGTTGGACTCCTTGACAGGCGCCAGCCTGCCTGCGTCGCCCGCCGTGCTCTGCAAAATTTATCCCTAATATCTGATTAAATCTTTTTATTAAGGATTAGTATTAGACAGGGAGGGATCATCATGCGCTTGGAACCTCTGGGCAACGGCGTCGAGGTATATGTCAGCGATACGCACCGCTTTTCGACCGACACCATTTTGCTCGGGCACTTTGCCGCTGTGAAGAACGGCGAACGTGTTGTGGAGCTGGGTACGGGATGCGGCACGATCCCTTTGATGATGATCAGAGAGCATGCGCCGAAAGGTATCACGGCGATTGATATACAGGAGGAAGCAGTCGATTTGCTGACAAAAAGCATCGCGCATAATCAGCATAAGGGAATCGAAAGAGCGGGATTGATACACCCGACGCTCGGCGATATCAGGAATGTGCGCGAGTATCTTCCTGCAGGCGAGAGCGATCTGGTCGTCTGTAACCCGCCGTATAAGCTCGGGGGCGCAGGTATCGTCAATCCCGATCCGCAGAAAATTATCGCACGGCATGAAACGGAATGTACGCTGGATGATATTTGTGAGGCAGCCAAATGGCTCTTACGGTTTGGCGGCAGGTTTGTTCTTTGTCAACGTCCCGAAAGGCTGACAGACGTTTTGGAGACAATGCGCGCGCATGATCTGGAACCCAAAAAGCTGAGATTGGTACAGGGAAGGACAGATAAGGCGCCTAAGCTCTTTTTATGCGAAGCAAAACGGGGCGCAAAACAGGGGTATATGGACGTTTTGCCGGCGCTGATCGTCGAGGATGAAAACGGTTTTACAGAAGAAATGAAGCAAATATACGGAAGCTACAAGGAAGGGCATTATGAATAAGATTTTGTATGTCGTCGGCACGCCGATCGGCAATATGGGCGACCTGTCGCCGCGCGCAGTCGAGACGCTGGAAGCGGTGGATTTCATCGCCGCAGAGGATACGCGCGTAACCGTCAAGCTGCTGAACCACTTCGGGATCAAAAAACCGATGGTGAGCTACTTTGAACATAACAAACATGATAAGGGAGAGCGGATCATCGACCGAATCCTTGCGGGTGAAAGCTGCGCGATCGTCACCGACGCCGGAATGCCGTGTATTTCGGATCCCGGTGAAGACCTGATTAAACAGTGTGAACAGGCAGGGATATCGACGGTTGTGGTACCCGGCCCGAGCGCGGTCATCTCGGCGCTGGCGGTATCGGGGCTGGAGACAGGACGGTTCACCTTTGAAGGCTTTTTGTCCGTCAACAAAAAGAGCCGTGCGGAGCATTTGGAAAGTTTGCTCAGCGAAAGACGAACGATGATCTTTTATGAAGCGCCGCACAAGCTGGCGAATACTTTGGCTGACTTTTACAGCACCTTCGGCAACAGAAAGCTGACGATCGCCAGAGAGCTGACAAAGGTACACGAAGAGATCATCCGCACTACGACAAAAAAAGCCGCGGAGCAATATGCGGATGGCTCGCTCAAGGGCGAGATCGTACTTGTCTTAGAAGGCAAAAAGGACGAAGAAAGAAATGAGATCACTCTTGAAGAGGCTGTCGCCTACGCAGAGAAGCTGATCGACAGCGGTATGCGTCCAACCGACGCAGCCAAAGAAGCCGCGGCGATGGCAGGGCTGAAGAAAAACGATATCTACAAGCAGCTGATATAAAAGGATCTGAAAGGAGCATAACGATGACCTACGAAGATGCATTACGCTACATCCACTCACTCGATAAATTTGGCTCGCGCCCGGGACTGGACAGGGTCAAAAAGCTCTTTCAAATGGTTCCCGAAGTGCTGGGACAGTCGTTTATCCATGTCGCGGGCACCAACGGCAAAGGCTCCGTTTGCACAATGCTGAGTGCTGTACTGCAGGAAGCGGGATACAAGGTCGGTTTGTTTACCTCGCCGTACGTCGTAGACTTTCGGGAACGTATCCAGATCAACAATGTAATGATCGGAAAAGAAACGCTGGCAGAGGCTGTCAGCCGTTTTCAGCCGATGATTGAAAAGCTCAACGCCGAGGGCGTCATCATCACAGAATTTGAGTTTTTGACCGTGCTGGGATTCTACATTTTTAAGCAGCAGAAATGTGATATCATCGTGTGCGAGGTAGGAATGGGAGGTCTGCTCGATTCTACCAACCTCATCCCCTATCCCCTGTGCTCGGTCATCACGCGCGTCGACCTCGATCACACCGCGATTCTCGGCGATACCGTTGAAGCGGTCGCGTTTCAAAAGGCGGGGATCATCAAAAGCTACGGTACCACCGTCACGGCGACACAGCGTCCCGAGGCCTTTGCAGTCATCGAGAAAAAGGCACGCGAAGAACACAACACGCTCTACCGCGCGGAAGATGTGCGGATCACGATCACCGACAGGGGCGCAGACGGCACGCGGTTCATCTACCGTGATAGGGAAATGCTTTTGCCGCTCTTGGGCGCGCATCAGGTAGACAACCTGCGGTGTGTGCTGGCTGCCATCGAAGCCCTGCAAAAGGAACACCGCAGAGAGATCACCTTAGAAAACATTTGCGAGGGATTAATAAAGACCAAACATCCGGCACGGTTTGAAAAGCTGAGCGAAAACCCCGTCGTCATCTTAGACGGCGCGCATAACCCGAACGGACTGGAGGCGTTCGCGCAGGCGGTGCGCTCCTACTATCCCAACGGCGACAAGACGCTGATGATCGGTATCCTTGCCGATAAGGACAGCACCTCTCTGTACCTGCTGAATGGATTGTTCAAAAGAATCATCGTCACCGATATTGACAATCCGCGCGCGCTGCCCGCAGAAGATCTGGCCAAAAGGCTTGACGGCATCGCGGAAAGCATCGAAATCGTACATCGCCCTCAGGACGCTTTTGATAAAGCGAAAAGCTACGGCGACGCGGTCTTTATCTGCGGCTCGCTGTACCTCGCGGGTGAGATCAGACCTTACATTTTGGAAAAATAATCCGATACAACAGAATAAGACACAGTTTTTATGCCTATCCTAATATGATTAGGGTAGGCACTTTTTATGAAGCGATTTATCAGACAGATGAACGATTTAGGAGGACAAGCCAATGGTAGATATGAAATTTCGCGACGGTGTGGTGACGGCGAAGCTCTGCGGCGAGATCGACCACCATATCGCGCCGCAGATACGCGGAGAGATCGACGCTCGGTGCGAGAGCTGCCGCCCCTCGCGGCTGATTCTGGACTTCGGCAAGGTCGGGTTCATGGACTCGTCGGGGATCGGGCTGGTGATGGGCAGATACCGTATGATCTCGCTCATCGGAGGAAAACTGGAGGTTGTAAACGTGCCGCAAAATCTGAGAAAAATATTCGTTCTTTCGGGACTTGGAAACTTGGGGGTGATGAAATGAATATCGTCAACAGCTTAAAACTCAGCTTTCTGTCAAAAAGCGTCAACGAGAGCTTTGCGCGGTCGGCTGTCGCGGCGTTTTTGCTGCCGCTTGATCCAACGGTCGCGGAAATTGCCGACGTTAAAACGGCTGTTTCGGAGGCGGTTACCAACGCCATCGTGCACGGATATCCCGACATCATCGGCACCGTGTACATAGAGGTCAAGCTGACGGCTCATGGCAAGGCGATCATCAAGATACGCGACAAGGGCGTGGGGATTGCGGACATCGAGCAAGCGATGGAGCCGCTGTATACCACTTCAACCGACGAAAGAGCGGGGCTGGGATTTGCGGTTATGCAGAGCTTTATGGACAAGGTAAGCGTACGCTCCGCTGTCGGAAAGGGTACAACCGTAACGCTGGAGAAAACCATCATCCGCTCATTCACCCATCAAAAATAGCGTTAGAATGGGCAGAAATGAACTGATCGAACAAAATCTCAGGCTGGTACACGCATGCGCCCACCGCTTCAAGGGAAAGGGAATCGACTATGACGACCTTTACTCGGCAGGGTGCGTTGGACTTGTCAAGGCGGTCGATCGCTTTGATGAAAGTCTTGGGTACAAGCTGTCAACCTATGCCGTTCCGGTCATTCTTGGCGAAATCAAACAGCTGTTTCGCTCAGGCGGGAGTGTGAAGCTCTCACGGTCTTTACAGGAATTAAGCGCGCGTGCGCGTGATCTATGCGACCGTTGCAAAACGGAGCGCGGAGAAGAGATGAAAATCACCGAGCTTGCAGAAAAGCTCGGTGTGGACGTCTACAGGGCGACAGAAGCACTCAACGCAGCGCAGACAGTTGTATCTCTCTCGGGAGATACCGAGGAAGGCGGAATCGAAATTCCCGTACCCTCCCCGGAGGATGCGCTTACGGAACGGTTGTCGCTGAAACAGGCGATGTCAGCGCTGAACGAGGAAGAAAAAGGGTTGATCGAGCTAAGGTACTTTCGGCATAAAACACAACAGGAAACAGCGGAAACGCTGGGCACAACGCAGGTGCAGATCTCGCGCAGAGAGAAAAAAATCCTGTTGAAAATGCGGAGCCTGCTGATTTAAACACAGATAGTATCTGTAGAGAACGGAAGGAGCAAGCTCCTCCTCCCTGCCATATCAACAAAGCCGACCTGAGATCAGGTCGGCTTTGGCTTTATTCTGCTTCGTACATCTTCTTTAATTCCTCGAGATCGTAGGGAGTCTGCTGATACAGATAGTAATTCAGCCAGTTGCCGTACAGGAGCGAGGCATGGGAACGCCATGTCATCACAGGCTTACGGTTGACGTTGTCATCGGGAAAATAGTTGTAGGGCTTGGCAATCTTGATACCCTTCTCCACATCGCGGTAATACTCTTTGGCGAGGGTGTCGTAGTCATACTCACAGTGCCCGAGAAGATAAAATTCGCGACCGTTCTTGGAGCAAATGATCGCGGTACCGGCTTTTTTGGAGGTCGCGAGGATCTCCAACTCGGGAACCTTTTCCACGTCCTCGGTACGGATGCCGGTGTAGCGCGAATGAGGAATCAGAAAATAATCGTCAAAGCCGCGCATCAGCGGGTGCTTAGGGTTCATAATCATATGGTTGTAAATGCCGAACAGTTTCTTCGGCAGATTAACCTTGTCGATGCCGTAACGGTAATACAGCCCGGCCTGAGCGCCCCAGCAGATAAACATTGTGGAATAAACGTGTTTTTTTGCCCATTCGAACACTTCGCACAGCTCGTCCCAGTAGTCAACCTCCTCAAACGGCATTTGTTCAACCGGCGCTCCGGTGACAATCATGCCGTCGAAGCGGTCGTCATGGATCTCGTCAAGGGTCTTGTAGAACTTCATCAGATGTTCTTCGGAGGTGTTCTTCGATTTGTGGCTCGCCATCTGCAGCAGTTCAACATCGACCTGCAGCGGAGAGTTGCCCAAAAGGCGCATCAACTGGGTCTCGGTGGTCACTTTGGTGGGCATGAGGTTGAGGATGACGATCTTGAGCGGTCGGATATCCTGGGTCGTCGCGCGGTCTTCCGGCATGACAAAGATATTCTCGCTTTCGAGTGTTTTAATCGCCGGAAGATCATTGGGTATTTTGATCGGCATATTACCGCTCCTTTCTTTATCGGTTAACGGATAACGGAGAACGGTTAACGGTTATGGGAAAATCCTTACGGATTTTTGATTCCTAATTGATTGAATGAAACGAATAAGAATGACTTATCAATCGGGTGCGGGTGTCCCGCCCTTCACCGTTCACCATTCACCATTCACCGTTCACCGAGATCAATACTGTTTTCCCCAGTAGACCATGTGCTTGGCAGGTCTGCCGCAGCAGGCACATGTATCGCCGAGGTTCTCTTCCTCAAACGGAATACAGCGGGATTTGACGCCGCCGGTGACATCCTTGATCTTGTCCTCGCACGCGCTGTCGCCGCACCACATCGCCTTGATGAAGCCGGGCTTATTCTTCGCAATATAGAGGAACTCGTTGAAGTTATGCGCAACATGGGTCTTTTCTTTCATATTCTCCAGCGCGCGGTTATACATATCGTCGTGGATCTTGACGAGCAGGTCGGAGATGGTCTGCTCGATATTATCGAGGGACACAAAGAGCTTTTCGCGCGTATCGCGGCGAACCAGAACACACTGGTTCTTCTCGATGTCCTTGGGACCGAGCTCAAGACGGACGGGAACGCCCTTCATCTCATACTGGGCAAACTTCCAGCCGGGGCTCTGGTCGGAATCGTCGAGCTTGACGCGGAACTGCTTTTTGAGCTGTTCATAAACCGCGTTCGCCTTGTCGAGAACGCCTTCTTTGTGCTGGGCGATCGGGATAACGGCGACCTGGATGGGAGCGATCTTCGGAGGCAGGACAAGTCCGTCGTCGTCGGAATGTACCATAATCAGCGCACCGATCATGCGGGTAGAGGTACCCCATGAGGTCTGGTGCGGATAGTGGAGCTTGTTGTCGCGGCCGGTATAGGTGATGTCAAACGCCTTGGCAAAGCCGTCGCCGAAATAGTGGGACGTGCCGCCCTGAAGCGCGACGCCGTTGTGCATCATCGGCTCGATGGTATAGGTCTCCTGTGCGCCGGCAAAACGCTCTTTGGGCGTTTTTTCACCGACGACCGCGGGGATCGCGAGGGTTTCTTTATAGAAATCGGTGTAAACCTGCAGCATGCGCAGGGTCTCTTCACGCGCCTCCTCTTCGGTCTCATGCAGGGTGTGACCCTCCTGCCAGAGAAACTCGGAGGTGCGCAGGAACGGGCGGGTGGTCTTCTCCCATCTGACGACGGAGCACCACTGGTTATAGAGCTTGGGCAGATCGCGGTAGGTGTTGACGATCTTAGCGTAATGCTCGCAGAAAAGCGTCTCGGAGGTCGGACGAACGCAAAGGCGCTCAGTCAGCTTCTCAGAACCGCCGACAGTAACCCACGCGCACTCGGGCGCAAAGCCCTCGACGTGGTCCTTCTCCTTCTCGAGCAGGCTTTCGGGGATGAACATCGGCATATAGACGTTCTCGTGACCGGTCTCTTTGAAACGGCGGTCCATATCGTTGCGCATATTCTCCCAGATTGCGAAACCGTAAGGACGGATGACCATGCAGCCCTTGACGTTGCTGTAATCAACCAGTTCCGCCTTCTTGACAATATCGGTATACCATTTTGCAAAATCTTCGTCGCGGCCGGTGATCGCCTCGACCATCTTCTTATTCTGTGCCATAAGTTCCTCCAAATACTTTTATACGGAAAATTGCACGGCTCAAAGAGCCTAATCAAAAGTATTATACTATCATTTGACGATTTTGGCAAGTGATAAAGTGTGCCAACCGCTGTGGGAAAAGATAATAAAATTGTGTACTTTGTGCAAAAGCCGTAATGATGGATTTCAATCCGACAAAAAAATAAGGCGGCATAGTGCCGCCCTGTCGTGTGATACGCTTTAGATGTTGGATTCGATGTAGCTGACCAGATCGCTTACAGTACGGATGTTCTCGATCTCCTCGTCGGGGATCTCGATCTCGAACTCGTCCTCGATGGACATCAGCAGGTCTACGACATCAAGGGAATCCGCGCCCAGATCATCCTGCAGGTCTGTCTCGGGCTTGATGGAATCTTCTTCTACATCAAACTGCTCGGCAAGGATAACCTTAATCTTTTCTAATACCATTGTGTCTCCTCCTAATTGAATATGCGTTCATACAAAGCACGGCGCAACACGGCACCATACATGACACACTCATATTATTAGTATTATCAGCCTTTGTCAATATTTATGTCAAATTTTTAACTGTTAGTGCTGATTGGGAATTAAGAACCGCTTATTTTGTGCGAATTTTGACAATAGATTACAAGATTTTGGGCTTTTTGACGAGCCAATCGGTTCTCTTAATCGGCGATCCAATAGAACAGCGGAATAGTCAGAAACAGTACCCAGCCCGGATGCCACCAGTTAAGCGCAAAGCCGATGATCAAATAGACCATCGCTACCAGCACAGGATAGCAAAAAACCTTAACCTTGCGCATGAGGATGGCTTTGACCAGCGTATAGTATAACGGGATAGTAAGAAAAATGATCCAGCCGTATGACCAGCCGCCCATCACATTCAGCGTACCGAACAGGATATAGGCGATCACTGTGACGATAGGGTACGGCAGCTTGAGCCAGAGGCTGCCCCGTTTATGCTCGTTTTCTTTTTCAATGATATCAGGGCTTTTATGAATATGACCGTCGGTACCGGTATAGACCTTTTGCTCGCCGTTTTCTTCAACAAATACACCGTTTCGGTCGACGTCAACCTTGGTGCCGTTCTTGTCTTGGACATGGATACCGTCAAAACCGATATGGACTTTTTCAACGCCATCCTCAGCGGTAAAGACTTCGGAGGTGCTGTCGGTATCGCTGTTACCCGCTGTCGGCGAATCCTCAGCCGTATTGTTCGGATCTGCCTCCGGTCTGCCCTTGAGCATTTCGTCGAGCGACACGCCGTAGATTTTGCTCAGCTCAATCAAATTATCAGTATCGGGAGCGGCTTCGGCACGCTCCCATTTGCTGACTGCCTGACGAGATACGCCGATCTTCTCCGCGAGCTCCTCCTGGGAAAGTCCCATGCGCTTGCGGTACTGTAATAATCTGTTCGCAATTTCAATGTTCATCATCCATACTCCTTTTCTTTTGATGGCTGAATGATAACAAAATCCGTGTGGTTGCGCTACCGATTCGGGTTGTCAAACGGCTGATTTTTTCGCAACCAACGGTTGCAACTCAGATTTTATGCGGTTTTTCGGTTCTCTTTGGAAAAGGAATATCAGACTACGATACCGCTCTGGGTTTTCAGGAAGGTCATGACCTTGTCGCGGATGAGCTCAACGCCGCCCTTTGAATCGCTCTCAATGTTCAAGGGCAGGATGGGATCATGGACAGATAAACGAAGCAGGAACCAGCCGTCGCCGCCGTCCTTGTCAAAGCTGACGCGGATACCTTCGCGGTTATCGGGAGCGATATGCCAGTCGGACTGTTGCTCGGCATAGGCTTCAAGTTCATCAATCACACGCTGACCGGTGGTTTTAAAATCCTTGTCGGTGATCTTGATACGGATCTCTTGTGCTTCGACAGGCTCTTTCAGCTCGGCAAGCAGGCTCTCTAAGCTCTCGCCCTTATGGCGCAGCTGCGCCGCCTTGATGATGATCTTAGTGCACAGATACGCGCCGTCGTCGAGGTAGTAGTTTTCCTCCATAGCGGCGTGACCGGAGGTCTCGATAGCGAGAGGAGCGCTGATACCCCGGGCTTTCAGCTCTATCGCCTTATTGATGACGTTCTTATAACCGCGGCGATAGCGGTAGTGCTTGCCGCCGAGGTGCTGTTCAATAAACTCGTTGAGCCCCGTCGAAGTGATAGAATCGGTGACGATCGTGCCGCCGGGATTTTTCTCGAGCGCAAGGCAAGACGCCAGAGCAACCAGACGGTTGCGGTTAATCTCCTTGCCGAAGCGGTCAACAGCACCGCCGCGATCAACGTCGGTGTCGAAAATCACGCCGAGGTCGGCATGGTTCTCAAGAACCGCTTCACAGATCGACTGCATCGCCTGCTCGTTCTCCGGGTTCGGAACATGGTTCGGGAACATACCATCGGGGTCAAGGTAGCGTGAACCGGATGTGTCCGCGCCTAAAGGCTCGAGGACACGGGACGCGTAAAAGCCGCCCGCACCGTTTCCGGCGTCGACGACGATGTGGAAATTTTTGAGCGGATGGTCGTAATCCTCCGCGTTCACCTCTCGGCAGATGATATCGCGCAGGTGTGCGGAATAGTTATCCATATAATTCACGGGTGAGACGGTACCGCCGGGGAGCGCTTCGGGCTTGTCGCCGTCCTGCGCATGCTGTAGGATCGCTTCGATATCCTCTCCGTCCAGTCCGCCGCCGCGTGTGAAGAATTTCAGACCGTTGCGGTTGAAGGGATGGTGGGAAGCGGTGATCTGAACAGCAGCGTCACAGCCGAGATCAACGGTTGTCATAAACATGGACGGTGTGGAGGACAGACCGCAGTCATAAACCTTTACGCCGGCTCTCGCCAGTCGGCGGATCACGATATCGGCGATATGCTCGCCGGAGATACGGCAGTCGCGTCCGACGGACACGGTCAGCTGGGTCGCAGGTTTTGCGCATGCTTCAACCGCCCACAGGATGAAACCGTCCGCCATCGCGCAAAGGATATCGTCGGTCAGGTTGACCGGCTCGTCGGGTACGCCGGCGCTGGCGATACCGCGGATATCGGTGCCGCTTTTGAATATCTTAAAAGTATCGTTTAACATAGAAACCTCCAAAATTTAAACTAGGGTTATTGTAGCAAAAAATCGTCATAATCGCAAGTGTTTTGCTCATGCGTTAATCAAAGGCTGGTCAAACTCGTAGAGCGCGATGTTGAGCTGTTGCAGGTCATAGCGCTTGTTGACGATGAAATACTCGATGATGACGTCGAACTTGGAGCTGTGAGACAAGGCGTAGCCTGCCTTGCGAAGAAAATCGACAGTCTCGTCCAACGAAAGGCGCAGCGCGATCGCGAACGCGACGGCGGTCGGCTTGGACGGACGATAGTCGGGGTTGGAACGGATCTTGGAAAAAAGCTTGCGGTCGACGCCGGCCCGCTTGTAGCAATCGGAATCCTTCATCCCGCGCTCGTCGATCAGGCGCAGCAGCGCCTGTTGGAAGCTCTCATCCAGCTGCCTGATACGATCGCTGAGATCGGGCAGAGTCATGGTATCAAAAACAGATGCGCGCGCTGACGCTTTCGCTAATGGTATGCGCGCTTTGGATGAGGATGCGGCCGGCGCTTTCGACAAAGGCACAGGCTCTTTAGGCGCGGGTGCAGTTGGCGCGGCGAACCCGTCCAAAATGACAGTATCATCCTCATTCTTACCGACTTGCCGCGGTGCGGAGGTTTTTTCAGCATGCGCAGGAGCAAACGATTCTGTCTCGATATAATGCTGTCGTAAATACGCGCTGATCTCGGCGATCAACTTACGCTTGAACCACATATGTTCACCTTCTTTGACTCCACTATAACATAAGAACACGGCGAATGCAACCGTAACAAAAAGGCTGACCTCTGTCACAAGGTCAGCCTAAACACCGTATTTCAATTTGACTCGGTTGAGCTTGTTGCCGACAGGCTTACGCAAAAGCAGTAAAAACCCGACGTTCGACACAGCGTACAGAATGGTGAACGGTAAGGCGGAAAGCAGTGAAGCAAAGTACAGGTTGAGGTCAAAACCGCCGCTGTACCACAGCACCGTCCAGACGTCCATGATGAAGGAATAGGCAACGCCCGACAGTACGCCGTAGGTCAAAAGAAAGACAACGGAGCATTTCAAAGGCTCCGAAAGATAGCCCGCGAACAGCCCGATCAACCCGAAGCCGAGCATCTGAAACGGCGTCCAAGGTCCCTGACCGAAATAGATGTTGGAGATCAGCACGCTCAAAGCGCCGCTGAGAAATCCCGCTTCAGCGCCGAGATACATCGCCGTCATCACACAGATCGCGGTGATCGGTTTGAACACGGGGATGAATCTGCCGAATACCGCCAGAGCCGTCATGATCGCTGTGATAACCATGCGGCGCGAGCCGATATTTTTGCGCTCAACACCGGTCATGAAGAGTAACAGCGCCAGAACCACGATGCCGAGAGAAATAATCAAATAGCGCTGACCGTCGAAGACGACGGCGCATAGGATGACCAGCGCAGGGATGAGCAAAAACGGGATCGCATAGCGCAGAATCTTGCGCAGGTTCGTGTTTCGTATCATCATGACACGCCTCCGTTCAACTCAATCAAACGCACGGCGCGGTCGACGGTATAGGCGTCATGAAAACGCCCGCGCGTGACGCGTGATGCAGAAGTCGTATAGAAACGGTTATCAAAGAGAAAATCAGCGACAGGATCACAGGCAGCAATCCGGCCGTGCGAGAACAGAGCACAGCGGTCGGCGCATGCGGCGGCAAACTCAACGTCGTGGGTAATCATAAGGATGGTGACGCCTTGTGCTTTCAACCTACTGATGATATCGCATAAGAGGGTTTTGACGTTCGGATCAAGTCCCTTGGACGGCTCATCCATAATCAAAAACCGCGGTTCAGCAGACAGCACCTTACATAAAGCAACAAGCTGTCGCTCGCCGCCCGAAAGGTCGTAGGGATGGCGGTCGTAGAGAGAACTGAGGTCGTAGGGCAGTTTTTCGACTGCCGCTTCACAGCCTTTCAGCTCCTCTCCCACCGTTTCACGGATGAAAACGCTTTCGACATCCTGAGGAAGAAGGCTCAGGCAGTTTTGATACAAAGAGCCGTTTTTGTAATCTTTCATGCGTTTGCCGAACAGCCTGACAGAGCCGCTGTATGGCGTGCGCAGTCCTGCCGCTACGGCTGCGGCGGTGCTTTTGCCCGCGCCGTTCGCTCCGAGCAGGGCAAACACCTCGCCACAGAGTACGGACAGCGTGAAATCAGAGAGGATATCGGGGCTTTGGCGGTCATAACGAAAAAAGATGTTTTTCAGTTCCAAAGCGATCTCGACGTTTTGGAACCTCGGAGCTTCGGAAACTTGCTTGATCGAATCGGAAACGTTCGCAATCAGACGCTGTCCCTCGCGAATGGTGAGGGGAATTTCTCTGCACTTTACCGCTTTTGCGATACGCGCAGGGGTGGGCAAAAAGCAAAGATGGGGATCGGCGGCAGCGATCGCTTCGGCAACTTGACGCGGGGAGTTGTCATAGATGATTTTGCCGTTTTCAAGGATTATCACACGATCTGAGATCGGAAAAAGCTCTTCGGCGCGGTGCTCGCAGATCACAACAGTCAAGCCTGTCTCGCGGTGTAAACGACAGACCGCCTCGAGGAAGGTCGCGGCGGCAATCGGATCAAGCTGGGCGGTCGGCTCGTCAAGAAGAAGAATGTCGGGATCTGCCGTCATAACAGACGCGAGGTTCAACAGCTGTTTTTGTCCGCCCGAGAGAGTCGCTGTGTTGCGCTCATACCAGTCGTCAATGCCGAAAAAGGAGGATATCTCGGCGATACGGCGTGCGATTTGGCTACGCTTCGCACCGAGATTTTCAAGAGTAAAGGCAAGCTCATGCCACACCTTGTCGGTTACGATCTGTTCTTCGGGATTTTGGGCGACATAACCGATACGCGCGGCGCTGTCCTTCGGAGACAGTGAGTCGATATCAGCATCGTCGAAAAGGATTTCGCCGCTGAGGATTCCGTTCTGGCGCAGTTGGGGCTTTAGCAAGCGCAAAAACGTGCTTTTTCCTGAGCCGGTCGCGCCCATCAGGGTGATGAATGCGCCGCGCTCGATTGTCAGGCTGAGATCGGACAATGCCGCTTGCTCCGTTCCCGGATAAGTAAAGCTCAGGTTTTTGACAGTAATAAGCGCCATCGTGCCGCCTCCTTTGCGTCCAGTATCAGCGGAAGGATGCTCAACAGCAAAAATGCCGCCGCTCCCGCCACACCCCATGGGGTGAATAGCTCCATCTGTAAAAAGGGGTAATAGATCGTTGTGCTCTGAGAAACGCCAAACACAGTCAACGTGGTAAGTATTGCACAAACCGCAATCGCGGCGACGTCCGCCGCATGGATTTTGTAGGTCGCGTAGGATGTTCTGCGGCCCGTACCATAGCCGCGCGACTCCATGCTCTCGGCGGTGATAATACCGTTTTCCAGCGTCCATGTGATGAGGACGGAAAGTATCCTCGCGTTGCCGCGCAACAGGTCGATCAGGTTGCCGTCGTCGTAGAGCCCCAAGGTGCGCTGGGTGTCACAGATCTTGCGCCATCGCTGTTTGAGTAATTCTACAAAACGCAGGGTCATAGAGAGAATCAGCGCGATCTTCGGAGAAAATCTTCCGAAAAGATAGAGCACCTTATCGCTTGTCAGCGACTTTGACATTGACCGCAGTCGGTACAGCGACGCAGTCAGCATTGCTGCAGCCGCAAGTCCGTAGACGATCGCTTCGAGGGTGAATGGTCTTCCGTTTACATAAAACAGTACGGTCATACCCTTGTGGACAGCAATCGGGTTGATGATTGCGGCAACGATAAATACCGCGAGGGAAAACAGATGGGCGCGTCGGGCCGCGGTATGCTGAACCGCGCTCACGATCACCGATGTCAAAAGAGAGATACATAGAATCAGCGGATTCATCGAAAACATGGTGATTGCCAGCACACAAAGGTAGTAAAACGCCACTGTCAGCGGGTTCATCTCGTCAAACCGTTTCATCCTGTCCCTCCTTCTGTTTCTTTATTCCAAATCTTTACCGATATCGGTGGTATAGAGCCACTCGACGGTATCGCCGTCCTGCACATAATAGCTTTGGCATCCCACTTCGGGAAAAACACCGTTGACACGGTACATCCATCCTGACAGATCGCCGTAATCGAACTCATACAGACCATTGATACCGGCGATATAGGCGGAGCCTGCCGCGCCGCGGTTGTCCATCGGCATATCATTTTCGCCGGCAGCGGCTTGCAGGACGTCAAAAACCGTGTCGCCTCGTGAAGCGTGATAGGTCGTAGGCTTTAAAATCACGCCGTCGTCGGGGATGAGGTCGTTCACCTTTTCGCGGTCAGTAATTGTGTCGCAACGAATGGACAGCGTAACCGTCAGGTCGCCGTCTGTTACAGACGTTTTACGGTAGCTGTCAGGACTTTGGAAATCGGTCAGCAGGACAAAAAGGATACCTGCCACCGCGATCAGCCCAACCGCAATATAGTTCTTTTTGTTGCGTTTTTTCAGAAGATACAATACCGCGCAGACAGCTCCTGCGCAAAGAACGACGGCGAGAATGACGTAGGGCTTGTAGGTGCCCGTTGAGCCGCCGTCCGCAGTCGATACAGCGTGCATGTCAGCTGTCGCGGCGGGTTGAAAACCGCCGTAGGTTTTCGGCAGACCGGCTGTTTCGGTCGTCGAGGGAGCTTCAGTCTCGCTGACGTTAACGGTAACCTTTTCTCCGGTGGCGGTAGTCGCTTCGATATAACGCTGTCCGTTGATGATGACAATTCGGTTGCCGTTGCTGTCAGTCTGTACGCCGTCGGATTCGGGAACGTTGTCGGTATCGCTTGAAGTAACACCGCCGATTGCGTTATAAGCGCGCGAAGAAGCTGAGGTGTGCCCGGAACTGTGCGAGGAATTATCGTCTTCGTCGGGTTCGAGAGCAGAATGATTGACATGGTCGAGCTGATACAGCGAGGTTTGCCCGTTGCGCATGCGCTGATAGGCAACCAACGCACAATACGCTTCCATCGTGGCGGTATCGTTCGACGCACTGTCAGCGTGGGAAAAGCTGCCGTCTGACAGACAATACTGCATCATGCCCATAAAAGCGGAATTGCCGTTCTTGATAAAACGGCTGTCGTACTGAGAGTCGATACCGAGCGCGGACAGAGCGATGATGACCTGCGCGGCACTCTCGCAGTTTTCGGCTCCCATGGTCTTGAAGCCGCCGCTGTCGAGTTGCATAGCGGACAGCTTGTCAAGCGCACCGTTTACGGCAGAGGTCACATCTGATCGCACGCCGTAGTACGGAGCGAGTGCTTGCAGGGTCATGGCGGTAACGTCTGTGTCGCTGTAGGAGCCCATCACCGCCCAGCCGCCATCCGACTTGCGCCATGAAAGGAGTTCGTCTACCAAACCGTCGGCGCTGTACAGGGAGCTGTCATAACCGTTGTTTAAAAGATGCAGACCGAACACAAGGCTCATCACACCGAGTTTTCCGATCGCCTCATCGGCGGTTTCGGAAATATAGCTGTCCGTGCTGCCCGCGGCGGCTAAAGCCAAAGCGTACTTTTCACGGGAAGTTGCGGAATAGACCTCATGCGTATCAAGATAGGAAAGCAAGGCGCTTTCATAGCTTGAAAAATCATGGTCGCCCGACTGGGAAACGGCGATCGCGTAGAACTCGGCTGTGGTACCGGCGTTGCTGCTCAAATAGCCGTCGATGAAGCTTTGGGCGCCGCTATATGCGACGATACCGTCGCAAAGGCTTCGTACCTGTGCGACGGTATAGGTAACATCTGCGCTCCCGGCGTGCGCCGTGCATATGCCGATGAAGAGCATCGGCAGACACAGCAATATCGCGAGCAGCTTATTTCTCATAATGCTTCTTGTAAATCACAACCGTACCAACTGCGCCGAACAAAGATAACAGAGTGATTATCAGCCACAGATAAAGGTGGGTGCCATCGCCGGTCTTAGGAGTAGCGGAAGACGAAGTCGCGGAAGAATCCTTAGTGGCGGAATCCTTGGTCGCAGCTTCGGTGGCGGGAGTTGTCACGGCTTCGGTCGCGGCGGTCGCTTCCGCCTGAGTCGGCTCGTCGATAACGGCGGGCGCGTCGGTAGGCGCTTGGTCGGGAGTCGCCTTACCTTTGCCGATCGACTTCAGGATACAGATCGGAGGGACGATACGCATATCCTTGACCTGAGCGCTGATCAGCTTCTCATACCCGTTGGGATTTCCTTCGCCATAGTAGAAGCTGGCTTTGCCTTCCGCGTTGGTAACAACCTTGAACGTGCTGCCATCAAGGGTGATCTCCGCGCCGGGAACAGGCTCGGTATAGGGCTTGCCTTCCGCGTCGAAACCGGTCTTCATCATCGTCAGCTCGACGCCGATCGACGTGCTCTCTTCTTCGATATACTGCGGCTCAAAATAGGTGTATACGTCGCTGAAGTTCTTTGTATCGGTATAGATGAACGCGACAACATAATCATCCGCCTTAACGGGATCGGTCATACTCCACGCAAAAGCGTTGTTCACCAAATAGCCGTAGCTGCCGCCGTTCGCGACGCCCCACAGCTTCTTGAGCGACAAACCCCACTTGGTCGTCTCGGTGGCATAACCCGCCGCGGCTCCGCCGTCATAAAACTGCTCATGAGCGGCATAGAGGGTATCGTTAACGGTCAATGCGCCGTCCTTGTCGATGTCGCTGACGGTCACGGTCTTATACGCGACCGCGAACTGGCTTTTTTCATCAATGATGGTGACGTGCACATCGACGCTGTCTTTCGCTTCTTCAGCGGATACGAACAGCATGCTGACGGACAGCACCAGCAATACGGATAAAATCAATGCAACAATCTTTTTCATTCTTATACCTCACTTCAAAAGATTCTTAATTTATGGTAGCGCCGAAGCGTTATCAGTGAACAATTACCGTGGCAGGCATCAGTGATGTATGCGTTTTTGCTTACAACAGCAGATTCATCGGTTGAAATTACATCAGCATAAACAACCGGCAATAACAATGCAAAACAAAAGCTCTTTCCGAAGAAAGAGCGCGACAACCAAGCGTACGGCAGAGAGCACTGTACGCGATACCGCACTCTTCTCGCCAAAGGGGCTGTTCTTCCGATACGGCAGGTCTCCCGGCTGATGAGGAAGCGTGGATATACACGCGCGGACGGGAACCTTCTCGGAAACTCCAATGGTATCTCCCGACCTCTGCTCAATCACGGTAGTGGCGGCTGCTCCGGATTTGAACCGGATTCCCTATTAATTGACTCAGCATACAGCATTGCAAACCGTATCGGTATTCAGTTCTATCCCATTATACATGAGGATATCTTGAATTGCAACCTCAAAAAGGTTACAAATCTGCGTTGCTTATACAAAAGCGGACAACCAAAGCTGCCCGCTTTCATTTATCTACGTTTGAACAATCCGATGAACTTCTTGAACAAGTTCTTGAAGAAATAACCTGTGTGCTTCAAGGCAATCTTGATATTGGTGCCAATCGCACTGAAGAAACGCTGGGACTTGGTGCGCTTTTCCGCAGGTTCTTCGAAGTAGGTATCAAAGTAATCGGTACCATCGTCGATACTCGAGCCCTCGTCCTCAAAATAAGAGATTCCCTTCGCAGGATCTCTCTCTCGGACGTTGATATCGTAACCCGCCATCTCGTCGGCTTCGGCACGGCGGTTGAACTCTTCATCATCTTTATAACCCAACGACTCTTCAAAAGTCATCGGCTCACTTTCGGTATGCGCCGGCTCTGCTTCGGACTCATCTTGCAGCGGATGGGCGGCTCTGCGGATGCGTCGTTCTTCCAGCTTTCGCTTATTGGCGGTATTATAACGGCGGTAGATAACTGTTACCGCTATCGAAATCGCAGCCAGGATCACAACCCATAAGAGCAATCTCCACCAGTCAAAGACCGGCCCTGTGTTGCGGCGAATTTTGTCAAATCCCAGAGAGCTTGCGGCGTTGCTCAGCGCCTTAGCTTCATCCGCTGTGATCGGCTCGTCGGATTTTTGCAGCATCAGATCAATCTGCATACCGTTAACTACCGTATCGCTGAGATTAATGTATACCGTTTCATCGCCAACGGTTCTCTGTTGCTCAGAATCAAAGAAGATATTGCTGTTGCGCTTAACTTCAACCGCGCTGCTGACGCTTTCGTCCGCAAGGATCGTATCAAGAATAGATTTGCGATCGGCTGAGGTGAGATCAGCGTAGTTATTCACCGAAGCGGTGTTCTCGTCCTTTGTCACCGTCATACTGATCTGGTAGGCGTTGTCAGGAGCATAAGCGCGCAGGTAAATGTCCGCCGCCTTGAACGCTGTCATGGTCTCGTCATAGTCAAGACCGACTGCGCCGAAAACTTCATCGCCACGCGGCGTATCAAGCGTAATCACGTTATCGCTTTTGGGGAATTTTATCGACATCCCGAGACTGTCAAAACGATAGGTATCGTCAAGCGCCGACGCGTGGATCGCAAATCCGAATACTGTGATCGCGATCAGTGCCACCAACGCCGATATCCTCGTGATGTGCGTTCGCATAAAGCTCCTCCCTTCCCCTATCAATCGCTGTGTCAGCTTGCTGTCAATTGCAAAAAGTATTATATTCCTTTTTTCGACAAAAAACAATAGCTAATTTAAGGATTTTGAAGGTTGACAAGATTTTTTTATTCGGGTATAATGATTCTGCTTTAGGGAAACATCATTTTTGTGCAAATGCAATATGTTGTCTAAAATCACAAACTATTTATATTTAAACAAATTAGATGTATCTCAGCTTTTACACGAAATCGGGGTGTAGCGCGTCTGCTTTTTTGGGAGTAAGGAGCTTTTTCTGACTTTTTCGCCGAACGGCTCCGAATATTCGCTTAAACAGTGGGTTCTTTCACGAGTTCAAGTTCGGCAAAACACCGCTTGACCACAACGATGACCACAAACAGAACAATTTCATAAAGATTTCGGGGTGTAGCGCAGTTGGTAGCGCGCCTGCTTTGGGAGCAGGATGTCGGGGGTTCAAATCCCTTCACTCCGACCATATCAAGACCATACCGTTGATACAATGTCGATGGTATGGTTTTTCTCATTCCTAAGCCATTTCTCAAAGATAGTTCCTTTATGCTAAGTAAATAATTGAACACAAAAACGCCCTGTTTCCCGGTTTTGATAAGCTGCCGAAAAACAAAGCGTTCATTTTTTATTGCGAATATAGAATTATAATTGATAAACGGTCGGTGAGTTGTAATATGCGGTCGGTCTATAGTCTTTTGCGGTCGGTGGCTCACTATATGCGGTCGGTGAGTTGATTTAGACAATCCCTTTTCGCTTTTTCCAATCCTCTATCAATCCATCGATTTCCTTTTGAAACTTATCATCAGCCTCAAAAATATCATCGTTCTGGTGTTCATCTACAACATGATAGTATTTCTTGCCATCCACTTCAATCTCAAGGCAAACATAATAGGCTTGCACATCTCTCTTAGTTAGATAGCGTGAACGGAAGGTTGCCCACTTTAGTGAACGGAAATGGCGAGCCTTGTCATAATCAACGGTCTTGGTGACCTCAAATTGAGGATGCATTCCTACCTCGTTGACAGAATATAGATAGCTTGAGAAGATAGTAGGCAGTGCATTACCTCACGATTCACCGCAGGTATTATTGATAGACTTAGATTTCATCATTTCAAGTGGAATGGGTAATGATTATGTGAGATCACTGCTTGTTTCAAAAAAGGAATTTGTTCTGTATCTTGAAGGATTCAGAGTCTCATTTTCATGATCATCAGAAATATTGCAGCCCAGCACAGACAACAGCGATGCCGCTCCAGCGATCCCACCTTGTTGACACTCCGGACAGAAGCGCAAGTGATATGCCATCTCAATGCAATCTTCAGTCATGATGAGTTCGTTGATCTATTCTCGAGTCATCAGCTCTCTGTAGATTTCCTCGTTTTGTTTCTCAGTACCGGTATAAGTAGCGTCAAAGACTTCCTTGAGTTCTTTGAGCGACACATTCCAAAGACCGTCCTTAGTATTCTTTAGTCCATTTCTAATGCAGTATTCTGCTATACGGTAGGCGTAATTGAGTAGTGATGAGGAATAGGAGCAGTGATATTAACTGTATCAGATTTGGTAAAACTAGATGGCGACCGGAATCTCGGAGAAATTATTATATAAATATGAATATGTTCACAAAATGTTTACGTAAGAATTAGCACTCTCCTCTTGACAGTGCTAAAAAACGGTGCTACAATCATAATCGAACAGAGGAATGAAGATCGAATAGATGACCTCCATCCCCTTGCTCAGGTAACAAACAAAAAGATTGCAGTATCAAAGGAGGCATGACTTATGTTACCGAGTATTTTTGGAGAGAGTTTGTTTGATGACTGGATGGGCTTCCCGTTCAGAGGCTTTGAATCCGATGTGGATCGCAAGCTGTATGGCAAACATGCGGCTCATGTGATGAAGACCGATTTGAAGGAACACGATGAAGGCTATGAGCTAAAGGTGGACCTGCCGGGCTTCAAAAAGGATCAGATCGATTTGCAGTTGCAGAATGGCTACCTGACGATTACCGCTTCCAAGGGCCTCGAAGAAGAAGGCAAGGATAAGAAGGGCAAGATCGTTCATCAGGAACGCTACGAAGGCTCCATGACCAGAAGCTTCTATATCGGCGAGAATGTCAAGGAAGAAGATGTCCATGCCAAGTTTGAGGATGGCGTCCTGACGCTTGACTTCCCGAAGGAGAAGCCGGTAGCGCTTCCGGAACGCAAGACCATTCAGATCCAAGGCTAATCATTACTACTCCAGCGCCCTGCCAACCGCGGGGCGCTTTCTATTTCAGTGGAGATGTTTGAAATGAAAGAGAATTTGATTCTTGTTAACTACAAAGTTGAAAGCGAAGCATATAAGTCCAAGTGAAGCCCGGTGGTTTCTTGAGGAGCGTAAGAGAATCAATAACGGCAAAGCTAAAAGGGCAGCCGATCAGAAGAAAGTGACCGCACCCTCTAATAAAGTGAACGCAGGCTCGAAAAAGCGAACGCAAGGGTCTGAAAAGTGAACGCGGGAATGTGAAAACCGCTACTCACCGACCGCATATTCTGACTGTATCATTTCTATGGTGCAGAGCCAAAACAGCCGTCAAGCGTCTTGCTTGACGGCTGATATATAAATATGATTCCCTTAATTCTTTTCTTTTTAATTACCTCAACTCTAACCTTTTCATTTTCACGCAAATTCAAAAACGGAAATGAGGTGTCAATTTCATTGAAAAATGATTTGATTACTTGTCTTTTGGCATTTGGTGCGATCGGTGTGCTGGGGGGTCCCTCTACCGGTATTTCTGGGTGTCGTAGAAAAGCGTACTTAAATGAGGAAACAAGAAGATTTGAATGTAAATAGGAATAGAAACCGTGAGGTTCGACTCCTCAGGCACCCGCCAAACAACCGCTGAGTTTTTTCTTAGCGGTTGTTTACTTGCCGCAGTTATGCAATATACAGTTTTTCTTTATCAAATAGAATTACCTGTGGATCATTATATAAATGATCCATTGTTTTTAGGTTTTCAATAAATGGTGATACATCAACTTTCTGTCTTCCAACTAATTGCGCAGCAATGTTTTCGTTCTTGCGAGTTTCCATCTCTTCCAGCTTGCTTGCATTCTCGTTCATATCCTTATCTATATTGGAATCTTTAAACATCGGGATGCTCTTGATGACATTTCCGAAAAACTTGCCGGTCTCTCCGGCGCCTTTCATTACCAAAGATTCTACAGAACCATGAGAAAATTTCTCGAGTTTTGAATAGCATTCGGAATACCTTTCACGATATTCAAACGCATAGTTTTGAATTTTTTCTTCAATTCTCTGCAAATAAGCCGACTCAAAGTTCTCCAACATCAAAACGTCAACATAGGATGAAAATGCATAAAGATATACTGCCAACTGATAATCGGTAAATCTGGAGAACAGCTTTGCCGCTTTATCTTTTGCATCTTTATCAAGATAAAAGAGTGATTTACGCTCAAAGACAGTTTCTATTTGCGATTTGAACAGCGCAATACTCTGTTCGGACTCCTGTTTGATATCAAGCACCTTGATATGATTGCTGTTTTTGTACTGCGCGTTATTCCAGTTGAATTTATAATTGTTGATAACATCTGACAGGAAGCTGAGATTACCCAGGAGTACAGCCTTTTCTTTCATTTCAAGAAAAGCAAGGATGTCTTTTTGCGTATTATTGATATCATCCAGTTTACGATTGATTGACATAAGTGCAACCGCAATTACCATCATATATGGATTTATCGCAGCTGCAGATTGAGCAGCTTGTGGATTCAACGGGTTAATTCTCGCTTGACCAACTAACTGATTATTCGAGTTAAAGACTGCTCCAAGATTACCGGTCCCATCCTTAAATGCCGCAAGATGTGTGCCTTTAGGAATAGTTACACGGCAAATCATATCTGTTGTCGGCGATAACGCCTTTCCGAGTGATGTGACCAAAGGACTGAATGCAGCACCTAAAGCTAACATTTCCGTAAACGGAAATGCTACTTTGTTTTGCAGATTTGATCTGTCATTTTCTATAATCTCTGCTTGAAAATCACTGTCAGTCATTGATTTTACAATATCCAGACTATTATTCTCATTCATGCCGCTTACTCCTTTTTTGAGATAATCTATCACTATTATAACACACTTCTTTTATAAGTAAATACTATCATTTTAGTTTAAATTTAATAACACATATGCCTATGAATTTATATTGCTTTGTTCTTTCCTCGCTCCCTTCTCCTTCTTGATCCTCGCTTTTACCTCTTCGATCATGGCGTTGAGCTTTTGCTCGCACTCTTCGTAGGTTTGGGCGTAGACGTTGTGGGGTTCGCGCTTGCCTTGCGCGTTGGTGGGCGTATAGCGTCCCTCGTAGAGGTGATCGTTCAGCTTGTAGATACCGCCGGTTCCCGATCGGCGGTATTTTCTTTTGTAGGGCTTGAACGGCTTTAGCCTTTCTCGTTTTTCGGGCTCGGGAAGCTTTGCTTCATGCTCTTCGAACGCGTCGCTCGAGCCGATACCGCCCTCGATCTTCTCGGCTGCTTTCTTTTCCATCTCGCTCGTGATGTGGCTGTAGGTGTTGAGTGTGGTCGTGACAGAGGAATGGCCGATAATCATCGACACCGTTTTGACGTCCATGCCGTACTCGAGGGCATAGGTGGCGAAGGTGTGTCTGAGATCGTGGAAGCGCACGCCTGTGATGCCTGCGTGCTCCATCACGTTGATGACCTTTTTGCGGAGCGCTTTCGGATCGCGCGGTTTCGCGCTGTCCCTCGGCGAGGGGAAGATCCACGGCGAGTCGGTCTTTTCTTTCAGCTCCCGCATGACTTGCAGAACGGTATCGGGCAGGTAAACCGTCCGCTCGCTCTCCTTCGTCTTGAGCGAGGATTCCTCAAGACCGTTCTCGGTACGGATGATCTGTCGGCTAATGCGGAGCGCGCCCGTGGAGAAATTGAGGTCGTCCCATTTCAGACCGCATAGCTCTCCGCGCCTGACGCCTGTGCTCAGCTCAAGCAGGATGATCTCATACGCGCCGTCCTCCTTTGCCTGTAACAGCAGGTTCCTGAATTGCTCATGTGTGAGAATGTGTATCTCAGCCTGTTTCTTCGGTGGGAGCTTGGTGCCTTTCGCGGGGTTGGAACGCAGGAGCTTCTGTTCTGTTGCTTTCCTCAGCGCGGAGCTGATGATGATCCCCATCTTGCGGACGGAGGAATCGGACATTCCCGCGCCGTAGACATTGCGCAGGGCGAGCCTGCCGTTTTTCTTCTCATTGCTGAGGAAAGTCTGGATATCCTCCTGGGTGAGCTTTGAGAGCGGGATCTCCCCTATCCTCGGATTGATGTGCTGATAGATGAAGGTCTCATACTGCATGTGCGTGCCGATCTTTGACTTCGGCTTGACATACAGCTTGTACCACATATCGAGCCAGTCGGCGAGCTTCATATCGGGCTTTGCCTGCCGTCTGGAGACGCCGATCGCAGGGGCGTGTTTCGTCCTCAGCTCCTTGAGCTTCGTTTCGCACGCGCGCTTGGAGCGTGCCGTAACGGTCTTGGTGATCGCCTTATCCTTTTCATCATAGCCGATGATGATGCGCCCTTCCCATCTGCCGTCTTTTCTCAGTCGGAGGGTACCTTCACCGTCTTTACGTTTCTTCGCCATCTTCTTCTCCTCCCGTCAGATCATCGAGAAAACTCCCGACGATGTCCTTCGCTCTTTGGTGCATATCGCTGGTGACATGGGTGTAGGTGTCGAGCGTGAAGCTCGGATCGGTGTGTCCGAGGATACCCGACAGCGTTTTCGCGTCCACTCCGCTTGCCAGCGCGTGGGTGGCGAAGGTATGCCTGAGATCGTGGAAGCGGATATCGGGCAGGTCAGCCTTTTTCAGGATCGCCTTGAGTTTATGATAGGCGCTGTGCGGCGCGACAGGCACAGCGTTGTCAAAGAAGTCAGGGAACACCCATTCGGAGGTGATCTTCTCACGGCGCCTTTTCAGCAGGTGGAGCGTGCTGGGCGGAAGCAGGATACTGCGCTTGCCCGTGTTCGTCTTTGTCTCGCCGATCAGTATCGCTTTTGAAGTGCGCCTGGTGACGTTTCTGCGAACGCTCAGTCTGCCTGAATCAAAGTCGATATCCTCCCATTTCAGACCGCAGATCTCTCCCCTGCGCAGTCCTGTCGTCGCTTCGGTGTAGAAGAAGTCGTACCAGAGCGGTTCTTCCGCAATTGCTTTCATGAAGCGGTCGAGCTCCGCTTCGGTGAGGATCTTCTTCGGCGCATAGCTGTTCTTCGGTATCGCCACGCCGTCGCAGGGATTGGACGGGATCAGGTGCGCTCTGACGGCAGATTCGAGGATCTCGTGCAGGAGCATATGGATTCCGCGTATCGTTGTATCGGACAAGCCTTTGCCTTTTGCATGACGGCACCGCTGTCTGCCGTTTGCTTTCTCGTTTGCGTAGAATCGGCGGATGTCTGAGCTCTTGATGAAGCGGATCACCTTAGCGCCGAGGTACGGGATAATATGGCGGTAGACGACACCGCTGTATCTGCTTATCGTCCCCGGTCTCAGATTAGGCTTGGCGTAATCGTTCAGCCAGCGCTCGCACCATTCCTCGAGAGTCATGTCGCTCTTCTCGCTGAGATCGACGCCGTCGTACTCTTCCTGCGCGCGGTGGATACGATCGATAAGCTCCTTCTGCGTTTTGGCGGTCAGGATTTTCTGGATCGGCGTACCGTCAGCCTTGTGTCCGATGATGATGCGTCCTTCCCATCGGCCGTCGACGCGCTTGCGGACGGTACCGTCTCCGCTCGGTCTGCGCTTTGCCATATGACAATCCCCCTTTCTAAGTCAAACAACATACCACATAACGATTGAAATATCCAGCTTTTTCATTGTTAATGCGGGGTAAATTTTTCCGTCGGATTGCACGAATAATCTGTGCGTTTTTCTACTTGTAAAACCTCCTAACCTAAGCTAAAATACACCAAACCGAAAAGGAGGTTACTGTTATGAAAATCAAATCTGTATTGTCTTTATCACTTTGTATGGTGATGATGATGTCCGTTTCTGCTCATGCTGAGAGCCGAATGTTAGGTGACGTCGACGGTGACGGCGAGATCAGCATCACCGACGCGACAGTCATTCAGCGGTACACGGTCGGGATCAAAACGCCTGTCGATGTTACTTCTTCTGTCGCGGATATCGACGGCGACCATGCCGTGACCGTGATGGACGCGTCACATTTACAGCGATGGATGGTGAATGTGTCAGACAGCTATCCGATCTCAAAGCCTGTCTATGAACCGTCACCGACCGATCGGTATGTTACCGTAGAGGGCGTCACCTTTGATTTGAAGAAGGTTCCGTCGGAAGTCACGCTTACCGATAAGAACATAACCTTGATGATCGTGCCACAGTGCGAGATCGATCCCCACGATATCACAACAGTCGTCAACAACGGTCACTACCGAAACGCAATCGACTACACCGACAGCCGTTTCAAGGAGAGTTACCTGATCGAAAAGGAGAAAGGTATTCTCCATGGTTATGACTGCGAGGTGACCGACAGTGAGGATAATCCGCTCGCGTATGTGTATGCTCATTACAGAAGCGGACTGTACTTTCCTTTCCAGACGACAATTCAATGTATCGGAAAAGCGCACGGAAGCTTCCCGATCGAGCTGTATTACAAGGGCAAGTTGATACGACGAGTGACTGTCAAAGTCGACGTCAACCATGCTCCCGAGGAAATTGAAAAGGCATTAAGGATCGTTCGGTCGGCAGAGAAAGCATGCTGGACTTCGTCCATGACCGACAGAGAAAAGATGAAAGCGTTTGCCGAATACATAAGGGATCACTATACATATGAACAGATCATGTGCGTCGAGGGAGCGGTTCTGACCGCATTCGCTGCCAGAGATTTAGGTCTGAAATCCATGCTTCTGTACCCTGGAGGTGAAGCAACCCAGCACTGCGACCGCCATATCGTTACATATAATCTGTATGCCAATACAGCCGTACCGGGCGGTCACTGCGCTTGCCTGGTCGTATACGACGACTGCACCATGCGCTATGATGTGCAGGGTGAGCTGTGTATCATAAAGGAATATACATTCTAATATGACCATAAGATTTGCCGTCCTTCGGGGCGGCTTTTCTATTTACACCCACTTAATCCGGACAGCGCTACATCGACTGAGCCCAGCCTTGGCCTTCCTCTCCATCAAGTTCTTCGTCATAATCGTCGCCGTATTTCTCTCTGAGATATGCTTCATAATCCTCTTGGATTTTCTCCTCGGACGGCACATGAACACGGCGGAGCTTGGTCGGTTTCTTGTTCAGCAGGATAATGTCTACGGTATCGAGGAGCGGTTCGAGCGAAAAGTTCTCGGTCGGCTCTTCCTCTTCTTTCTCAGAAGCTCCTCCCGGTTTCAGTCCGTGAGCGAGCTTCTTTTCATTGATCTTCTGCTGTTCCTTCTTCTCTCTGCGGACAGTTTTCCTGTTCAGAGCGTCGAGTTTTTTCACGCAACTCTGCGCGATCTGCTTCGCAAGCTGAGATAATAATCCGCCGATGTTGCTGTAATTTTCGGTCGGCAACTGCGTGAAATCCATCTCCAAAGCCGCTTGGATCACGGCGTTTTTCAGCGAACGAAACGCGCTGTTATCCTCGAGAGGAACGTCGTCTTCCTGCAGGCTGTCGTGGTACATACTCAGCTTCTGACGGTTGACTTCACACCACTTTTGATACAGCTCTTTGATGCTCGGATCGCTGGCGAACTGAGCGACGGCATAGTCAACAAAACGCTTCACTTTCTTCGGCAAATAGCCGTAAACCTTCTTGCCTTTACAGCCGTCCAGCTCCTTTCTAAGCCGTCCCAAAAGCGCGAGATAATACATCTGAAAAGGACTATCGGAGCGCAAGGTTTCTTCCAATAAATCATTGACTTCGCTCTTTAAACGATTACGAATCTCCGTTTGATTTGTGAACATACGGAACATTTCACCGCGGAAAATATCGTTGGTGAGCACGCTGCGCATCTTCTCCATACCCTTCTTGCTGAGGTAACCATTGCCTGATTTTGAGAACACCAACATATGGATATGAGGGTGATGATCCTTCTCATGGAACGCCGCGTACCACCGGATATCCGAAGGTTCCATGTGATGAATCTGTGCAAGCTCGTTGATATTTCTGCGTATCAAATGCTTCCAAGCGTCGGCGTTATCGTAGTGCAAACGCGCGGCGTCCTCAGCCTTTAAGCTGATGATATGATTCCATACATTTCCCTTGCGATCCTCCACGGTTTTGACCGCTTCTTCGAGATTGATCGGCTCGTCCGTCTGAGAAAACAGACCGTGAGAACCGATCTTTTCCACTCCCGGACGGTTGGCGATATACTTCATCAGCTCCGGTACATCGGCGAGATCATCAGCGTGAGCGTCGAGCACCGCGTCGATAAACTCGCTCGCGCGGTAGCGTGTCGGCTCGTCGAGGAAAGCTCTAAGCTCAGGTAGCTCAGCGACGTCGGTAAAGGTAAAGATACATTTATCCATCAGCTCCTGCTGTGCTTTGGTATACGGATTGTTGTCTTTCTTTCCTCGCTGTTTCTCTACGCCGTCGCGCGTGGCGATATAGCGGACGTATCTATCGATATGATAGCTCTGTGGATTTTTATAGTAATTTGTTTTAATGATCAGCTTCGGCATGATGTTCACCGCCGTTCACATACTGTTCCAGGTGAATGATGCCGTTGTTCTCGGCGACCTCGCGCGCGGTCTGAGCAGTCAGACCTTCAAGATAGCTTCTCGGGATCTTGAAAGAATCCGCCAGAACGTGATTGATCTTCGATAGCTCAACAGCCGTCTTGAACAGCATCTCGGACACTCTCTGCTCATAGTTGTACTGGATCTCCTTCATCGTGTCGGTGATGGTCGGAGAGAGATAGTCGGATGATTTCTCCGAGAAGATATAACCGATATAAAACTCGACCGCGTTTCGGATGAATTCGCTCTCGGAACTTGCATCGGAAAGCTCCATCGCAGCGGTCATTTTCTTACTTAAATCCTCGTCAAGATAGGTATTGAATCTGTTCTTTTTCATCTAAAACCTCCAAATCGGGACGACCCTTTAGCAACCCACCTAAGGTAAACCCCAAAGAACGGCGAAACGGTCGGCTCTGCCGTCCGATGTGATCGGCGGGGGAAGCCATGTAAGCGACCCCCGCTTTTACCTGCTCAAAATCGTTGGGTTTCAAACGCTGAAAAACCTCTCTGAATATGGTACGATGATTTACGCGGTACGGTGCAGACCATTCTCAGAAACGCCGACAAACGGCTCCTCACCGGGCTTTTTCAAAGCTTCAGGGGTGTATGCCGATTTCATCGTACCATCGTACTCGGGCTCTTTTCGGTTGTAATTCAGGGTGAAAACTTTATGGTTATTTCGCTTCTCCTTGGTGTAATCAACACCGAGTTTTTGAAGCGAATTTTTGTATTTACTGAGCTTGGAGCTGAGGTTATTCGCGCCGATATTCAGACCCAAACGCTCGCACAATTCGGTCGCTGTTCCCTCATAGATCAGCTCCTGTTTCATGAACGAAACGAGGGCGGACATAGCTTCATCTGCGAGGAGCAATTCGCGCTCCATATCGATTGAAGCGATCGGATACCAACGGCAGGTATCGTGATCAAAACGGACGGGAAGATCGCCGTCGGGCAGGTCTCTGCTGATGAATGAAAGCCTGCCGAAAGGTTTGCCATCTGCCTTGCGCTCGAGCACATAAATGCCGTCGGCAGCCGCTGTCAAACCTGTCGAACCGAGCACGGAATCGAAGGTATCTTTCGCCTTCATCTTCCGTGTGTGGTGGATACAAAGGATGGCGATATCCAGTCGGTCGGCGAGGTTTTTCAGAGCGGAAATGACAGCGTAATCGCCTGCGTAAGTGTCGCCCTTCGGCTTGCGGATCTTCTGCAAAGTGTCGATGACGACGAGGTTGGTATCGGGGTGCTCCCTGACGAAATCCTCGATCTGTTCAGTGAGCCCTCCGCCGAGTCTGCCTGCCTTTGTCGCTTCATGGAACTTGGAAGGAATGACGTCGCGTATCCCTCTCGCGCGCTGGATCAATCTCGATTCGGGATCTTCCAGATCGAGGTACAGAACCGTGCCCTGCTCGGTGTCATGATCGAGAAACTTCTCGCCCTCGGCGACTGAAAAACAGAGATCAAGCATGAGCCATGACTTGCCTTCCTTGCGCTTACCCGCGACGATATTCAGCCCTCGGGGGAGCAATCCGTTGACAATAAAGCGGGCGGGCTTGACGGTTTTCTTCATCAATTCATCCCCGCTGACCGTCCTCAACTTCTTGAACTTTTTTCGGTTTTGCTCAGCTTCCTGTCCGAGTTCCGCATCCGGCATCGGCTTGTTATACTCCCTGTGTACATAATACGTTCCGTCGTGATTCTTAAATGCGTCCCAATTCATCATAACATTCCTCCTTATTCGTCTATGATAATGTTGGCTCAGGCTGTACCTCCTGCTGACGGTACAGCCTGAGCTTTTGCCTTACGGCTTTGGCGTTCAGCTCACACGGGCGGGCTGATACTCTTCAAACAACTTGCGCTGAAGCGCGATCCTCTGCTCCTCTTTGGCTCGCTCTGCCTGTTCTTCATAGAACCGCTCGATCGCCGTTTCAAGCGGAAGCAGATGATACTCAAGGTTGCCGTTGAGGATCGTGCCGTCCTTCGCCGTCATGTGAGTATGACGGGTCTCGATCAGCCCCTTGTCGACCAGCTCCCCGACATACTTTGATACGGTTTTCTTCGTGACGCCGAGCGCCTGAGAAATGTTTCGGTACGACGGAAAGCAGGTGTAGGTTTTGCGGTCCTCGCGGTACAAAAGATAGAAGTAAAGCATGAAGGCTGTCGGGTGAAGCCCTAAGATAAAGACCTCGTTCGGTACGATAAAGGCGTTCGAAAGAGAGGCTCTGCTCATATTTCTTCACCCTTATGCGCGTCGATCCACTCGAGGAAATCCTTTGAGGGGACGACGATACGCGAGCCGATCCTTACGGAAGGAAAGCCCGCTTCATGCATCAGCTCATACACGCCCGATCTCGAAATACCGAGCAGGGCGCTAAGCAATTTGGCGTCAAGAAACAGCGGAAGCTGTTCGTAACTTGTGTACGTACTCTGCTTCGTCATCAGTCTCTCACCGCCTTTGCGCCGTAGCAACGCGCGAGAAAAGATTGTGTGCTTATAATATCAAACCTCCTAAACAGTAAGATTTTTCATTGATCCATACACAAGAACGCCGAAGCCAGCAGGCGCCTCAGTTTTCTCACGTATGTATTGTTTGACGGTTCAACGCTTCAAACACAGTGAGAATTGAGACAGATCTTTGTATTCAGGAGGTCCGTCAAGGCCGCCAAAACCTTGACTGCACATTTATTATACAACGGCATTACGACAATAAACGGGACTTTGAATTTTGAGCCCCGACCGTTAATTGTAAAAGTAAATGCAAGTCTGCGAAGCATTTGATCGGTATATCATGGCATACAAAAAGCCGAAACAATCCGCGTGTTTTGCAGACTGTTTCGGCTTTTCTCTTGTTATGACAGTATCTCGAGCATGAAGCGCGCTCCCACTTTGAAGCCTTCGATGTAGGCGTCGCGCTCCGAGAGCGCGGTCAGGGTCGTTCGGTCTCGGAACAGCTCCTCGAGAAGGTCTCGCTGCGCTTGCTCCGACTCGGGCAGATTTCCGATCAACACCTCTTCGTCGTTCAGCACCTTGGCGTTCATCGTCTTTGTTTCCTTGCTCTGCCGATACTCATACGGTGTGAGGTTGCCGTAGAAGAAATCGTTTAGTATACTCACGGTATCACTCCCTTACGGCTACAACACTACCACAACCTGCGCCGTATATCCAGCGGCAATACCGACAAAGAAAGAGAAAGATTTTTGCTGAATGTGACAATGCGCTGTTGCCGGGCGAGGCCTTTTCTTTGATAAGGCGTGGTAATATTTGCCCGACTGTCTATTGTAAAGCACGGTGTTTTATGATATGATCTTGCTGAGCAAACAAGAAGCGGAGGACGGAAGAATGGTCAAAGAATTAGTGCATGACCCGCTGTTTTTGGGGATCAAATCAAAGACTGCGACAAAGGAAGATATCCTCGTCGGGCGGGATCTTCTCGACACACTCATGGCGCATAGAGAGACATGCGTGGGCATGGCCGCCAATATGATCGGCGTTACCAAAAGAATCATCGCCTTCAATGATAACGGCAGATACACCGTGATGTACAATCCAGAAATTGTGAGCAAGTCGGGTGCTTTTCAAACCGAGGAAGGCTGTCTTTCCCTGCTCGGAGGGCCGAGACCGACCACTCGCTGCAAGACCATCCGCGTGAAGTTTCAGGACAACAGCTTCGCCTGGAAAACCGCAAGCTACACTGGATTCACCGCGCAGATCATCCAGCATGAGATCGACCACTGCAACGGAGTGTTGATTTAATGGTGCTATCGGATAAACCGCGCGCAAAAAATCAGCGATAAACAACAGCAGGCTGTACTCTCGATTTGAGGGCACAGCCTGCGTTTTATTTTTGATCACTTTAAACTATTCTCCGAGCCTAATCACTGTATTCGACATTTCATGATCGCTTAATCTACAAGCGAACAACCCATTTCAAATGCTTTTTCACATTCCTTCGGGAAGACGGTCTCGTGGCGCTTTTGCTTTGACTTCGGGTCGAACATCGTCCACTCCCATTCGGTCTTACTGTAGTCCCTGAGCTGTAAGGTGTCGCCGCTGATCAAGGTCTCGGTCGGGCCTACAAAGCGGCTCAGCGTGTTCTGATAATTCTTCACAAGGCTTTTGTACATACGATCCGGCGCGTTGCTGGTCATGATCAGTCGGTCATTTTTTGCGGACAGTTCATACATGCTATCCTTTTCTGTTCTCTGCTCCTGCGTTTGCTCTCGTTTGATTTCTCCCTCCGTATCTTCTTGGCACAAGCAGGACAATACCTTGATGCA